>Ga0307376_10005908_pt1 | contig 10940 bp, 29 predicted proteins | sample TR2MG_FD_202536 | JGI IMG/M metagenome (GOLD analysis project Ga0307376, IMG submission 202536) | Soil microbial communities from Risofladan, Vaasa, Finland - TR-2 | ecosystem: Environmental > Terrestrial > Soil > Coastal area > Acid sulfate soil | place: Finland: Risofladan, Vaasa | collected...
AGTAGTAATTAAGAAACATATAGCGAGAGCTCTCGGCTTCTTGTTCAGTTATTTTATTTTAAAGCCGATTTGTAATTCAAATCGAGTAGTTACACGGAGGTAACGAAAATGACCGAACAAATAGCAGAAGTAAAGGTTTCAGTAGAGACACGACTCGCCCAGATTATAGTAGCATTGGACGAGAAGGAAATGGCTAAGCGTAGAGGCTTCAATTTCTCAGCAGAGTATTTGCAGGAAAAGGTAGCTGAAGCTAAAGAGAAATATAAATCTCTTAATAAGTTTCCAGATAGCTTAGTCAAAGGTGCATTACTTGAAATTATGCACGACGAATTGACAACAAAATTTAATATTTAGGGCTTTGATTTAGAGCCTATTTTTTTTCTGAACAAGAACATAGCGAGGTGTTAGCCAATGGATTATCAATTCATTAGAAAGAAATCCTATTGGCTTTATTCTCCTAAAGAGGCAGTTAGACAGCTCTATTACGAGGCAACAATCTTAAGGCAAGAATCTGTTAAGATTGAGATTTCTAAATCAGAGTATCGTAAGTTTATGCGATATGAAAAGATTTCAGATAATCTTAAAAGGATTTTGTTTTACTTCTATTGTCATAAGATTAAAAAAATGCCTAAGATGAACAGCTCTAAAGGAACTAAGTTTAGAATCTTTGGTGATGTTGATAGTTATCAGATTGAGTCAAAATCATTAGACAATTTCTCAATAGCTGAAAGGATAGAGTTAATCTTAGACCGAATCAAATTAGAGGGAACAAAGCCAAAGGCACAGGTAGTTAGATTCGTAGCCCTGCCTACTGCCTATGGGATTTTCTGGATTAGTCTGAAAAAGACAGGTTACGATAGATTAAAGATGTTTTCATTTAGAGATTCACATATTAAGATAATTAAACAAGAAGTCGAGGATTTAATTAAAGAGCAAATACTCAAAAGAGAACAAGAGATTAGCCGATATTAAAAGCTTTCGTTATATGTTTCTCCCTATCTTCTCACCCTGCCTTAGAGGTAGGGTTTTTTTTTGTTCCAACCCTATATTAAGGGGCAGAGCTATATCGTTTTTCTATGCTCAGATTTAGGGAAACCAACAGCTATAGATTAAGGGGGCGAAACAATTTCCAATTATTTTTCTATATATAGATCCATTTCAGGTGGTGAGGGTCTATTCACAAGCTGGAGTTAACTCCAGTCTAACATACATAAAGGTGATAGCTATGTCAGTAAATAAACTCTTGGCTGAATATGAAAAACGACAGAGGAGAGCAAGACTTCAGAGGGAGTTCGTTGAAAAATTCAAGCCAACAAATAATTCAGAACTGGTAGAACAGGAAGCAGAGATTAGAGTGCTAACAGGAAAGTCAGCCAAGTCTCTACTGAAATCAATAGGAAAAGATTAATACTCCTTTCTCACACAACATACCCGACTCGAGAAGGGTTACAGGCTTTCCAATATCGTTTATCGATATATTTCTAATAACTTGTAACCACTCGAGTCTTATTCTTTTATAGGCGAGAGTTCTATTATGACTGAGGTAGCAATACCATTACAGGGATAGAACTTTCGTCTTTCTTTATGCGACAGTTACGACAGTTGCGACACTTGCGCCATATACGACGGTGCGACAGTTACGCCATTTAGCGCCCGAGTCGCCTTAGTCGCCTTAAGGCATAGATAGAAGCTCTTCAATACGAACAGCACCAAAGCGTTTCAAGGCGAAGGACCGGAGGATTTCCTGGTCGTATGAACTCTTAGCAGATTTGTATCGATTAAGGAAGTCTTGTTCTTCATCATCAAGATCTGGTGTTAAAGGTCTTGTATCCTCTATTTTCGGTAGTGGTATACTACTTAAAGGATCTTTTGCTTTAGGTAGTATACTGTTTTGAGGCTTAGGAGGTTCACATAGTTTAAGGATCTTTTGAGTGAACGAGCCTCCAGGCATTTGTTTTAAGGCATTATAAGCCTTCTCCGTTACTTTTATTATCTTTTGAGCCATAGTATACTACATTAAAGCAAACTTATATTTATATCTTTGCCCGCCAGGGCTAATTACTTGTTTAAAGTATATCTACACTAAGGAGTATATCCACACTTAAAGCAGCAGCAAGCAAGCTTGACCTCTTGCTCGCTTGTTGCTGTTCCCCCTTGGCAGCAGCGTTCAGGGGTAATAGATGACATCTCATACTCTTCTATGATATTATCTGTATAGGCTTGAGCGCTCTATAGATTAGATTTATGGTTACATTATATGAGAGGATGAGGTGAAAGAGAGATGGATGAATTGTATGTATTTGAGGGTGAGGCTTGCTGCTCACAATGTAATAGAGTTAGGTTAGTGTCCTACAAGGGATTATGTATGGAGTGTATTGAACTCCTAATTAGTCCTTCGGACAAATGATAAGATTTCTTAAAGGGTTTTCCCTAAGTTAAAGGAGTTGATGAATATGGGAATCGGAAGAATGATGGGTCCTCAGTTCCGTTCTGAAGAAGCCAACCAAAACAACAAAATCAAGATGGTTCAAGCTTGTTTGTTGAGTCCTGAGCTGTATGTCAACAAGGATTTGAGCATTGACATGCAAACATTAGCTCATGATTTAAAGTGGACGCTTGAGAAATGCTGGGCTATCTATGAAGAACTTATTAGAGACATCTATGAAAGATCAATCGCTTATGAGAAGTCTCTGAAGTTTAGGTTGTTTAGGAAAAGCTGCGAACGGAAAGAAGAGAAGCTATTCGAGAAAATAGATGAACAAAGAAAGGACTGGAAGTTTAAAGACGACCTGGACTAAGCTGGGTAAACAAACAGCTATGATATTTTTTGGAGTTTGAAAAAATGAATGAACATGAAATCTTAGACCTGTTGGTGTCAACTCCAGTTAAGACTTCCACCCTTAAGAGGATGTTAGTCAATACTGGACACGTTACTTGTATGAGGTCTGCAGATAGACGACTTAGAGCCTGGCTTCAAGCTGGTATGCTAAGAAGAACTTCTTTAGAAACTAAAGGATTCAAGGTTATCTACTGTGATTACTATGAGGCGTTTGAAATTGAACGTCTAAATAGGCTACGCCAACACGGACTTATATTCGCTATAGAGAAGTAGTATCTTCTCAATAAATCGCGAGGAGGTGATAAATCAATGGCTGAACAAGAAACTGTTGTCAGATCCCCGATTAAGGGTAAGACTATGGGTATGCGACTTGCAAACGTTATCAAGTTTGTAGAGGAGGAATCCATGGCTAAGCGTGTAGTTGTTTCTTTCGATGCTGAGTGGGCTAATAACCTTTCAAGGCATCTTCAGGACAAGTATCCTGAACTTGGAAAGTTCTCTGTCGCTCAGGTCAAAGGAGCTCTCAAGCTTCTCCTTAAGGACATAACAGTTGAGACTGTTGCTAAGGAAGGATTCACAGCATAAATCTGTTGTAATCCAACCAGCTGTTTAAATATCTTTTGTTGGTGGGGAGATTTAATTTCCATCTCCCTAATTTTTCTATAAACGCTTGGAGGCGAATAACATGGAACTTGAAATAATTATCAAGACCGGTAAAGCTGGAAGACCAAAGGTTCGAAAGCTCGGCATGATTAGATCATGGCTCGTTATGCTATTGATTAGGTGATTACAATGTCAGATGATTTCTGTAAGTGCACAGCTTGCGGAATGGATGAACCTGAATGCATAACTCCTGAAACTCAAGAGGAGGAAGCAATCGAGGAGCTCAAGTTAAAAGACGAGTTCTTTGCTGAAGACATCTTAAAGGCAGCCGAGAAAATAAAAGAGGCACAGGAGATGGAAGCAGCAGGTCTGATGTTCTGTAAGAATTGTGAACAATGGACTAAGTTTCATACACAGCACGTCGAGTATCATGACGGTGGATATGAAATCAACGGGCACTTCGTGCCAAGAAAGAACCAAAGGTGAATCAAATGAATACAATAGAGAGAGAGAACGAAGAGATAGACCAATACAACAACGATGTTGAATTAGAGAACAAGCAATGGAATAAGATTACTATTGGGTTTGAACAGGTAGGTAGACTCTTTGGACAAATAGCTACAGACATTAAGGAACTCAAAGACATGAAGAAGTGAACACAGGAAGTGACACAATGGGAATATTATATCAAAAGCTTAAGAGGATTAAAGAGAAAATCCAAAGTGAAGGAGGACACTCCTACGAGCCATATACGGCAGTATTAGAGAAATTCATTACTCTGTTAACTTATGAGGATACATACCTTATGAAGAAATTATCAGACCGGATAATCATAACAGATAATGGAAAGACTGATATACTGCTACTATGTGGTGAGTTTGGTGTCATCATTGACAAAGACGATAGGATCTCAATCCATACTTAAGATGAACCAAACAGATTTATTCTACCAATTTCTATCTAAAGGTTGGATTCTCGAGAAGTTTAAAGGTTTTTGGGGAATCGCTTACTATGCTTTAGAGATTAAATATATTGATTGCTGGGATTGGAAGTATGTTTCAAGCCATCTCAATGGAGTAGAGCAATCAATTATAATTAGGTGAAACAAATGAAAAAAGCATTCAAAGAGAAGAAGCTTGTTCATTTCTTCAGTTATATCAGAGGAGATAAGCAGGCTACTCACTCAGCTCATAAGAGAGCTATCTATTCCAATGATGGCAAAAACTATTATATGGTTGTTGATGCTATCAGGATGCAAGTGCTGCCCCTTGTATGGTTCTTAGAGGAAGAGCCATCAGAGTTTGCCTGGGTAAACATAGGTAATAGGATAGAAGCTCATAAACTCCCCTGGATTGATTTAGGGAAACAAACAGCCATTTAAGGAGGTAATGCAGAATGCAGTATGAAATTGTAAAACGCCAGGTTGAAAAGGAGGAGGACTTGACGGAATTAGATCCGGAAGAATTCCCTAACCTCGTTGAGCTTGGTAAGAAGAAAAAAGAATTTCTTAAAGGTTAAAATGATTGAAGACAAAAGAATCAGAACCCTGGAAGAGCTAAAGGTTGCTGCTAAAGATGGATTAGACTGCTTTATCTTATTAAATGGCGGAATCAGTAGCAGTAAACACATCTGGTATGATCCAGATGACGACCACTTCGAAGTCATTCATATGATTGATGGCTCTGAAGAATGGATAAGCTCTGCAGACATTATGGACCATGCTAAATCAAACATTGGTCTTGCGATGTCAAAAGGATCTCTGATAAAGGATTGAGATAAAAATGGGATGCGTAAAAGGCGTTACTGGAGTAAGATGTCTCTGTAAAGATTGTGTCGAACAAAGAAATCTGTTTGACTTTGTGGAGTCAACTTCAACAAACAAAAAGGTTAAAGAAGATGTCAAATGAACAAACTCAAATAGCATTCGACTGGTGGAACAATCTAAGAGAAGAAGTCCGTGAGGAACTTGTCTTGAAGATGTATTGCCTGAAGAATAATGTTAGAATGGAGTGAAAACAATGGAAATATATGAAACAGACGATGGTATGAGAGATGAGAAAGGAATGTATTGGGAGTTTATTAAGTCTATGGAACTTACTAAGGAATACGATCTTTTCCACAAAGCCCTCGTCAACAAAACACACACTATAAGGTGATATTATGGAAGAAGTAGTTAAAGGTCATATACAACAATCTAAAGAAGATTGGTGGACTTGTTTATATTGTGGAAAACAACATAAGGGATTCCCATATAAATGCCCCGAAAGAATAGAAAGGTGAAACTTATGGAAGAAAAAGAAGAAACCTGTCCGTTATGTGGATATAGGGGCACAGACTTCGATGCAGCAGTTAAACAGCATATTGCTGGAACATTTAATATGATCGATGTCGGATTTGAGTGTCCAAAGTGCAAACACGAATTTGGATTTGAAACAACATAAGGTGAGAGAGATGGAACAAGAAGAGAAACTTGCTCAGAAGTTGATGCCTAAGTTAATTGAAGTTGCATCAAACGAGAGCTGGATAAGTTATTCTGAAATTGCAGACTTTCTTGGAATAGATTTGGGAAACCCTGATGACCGATGGCAATTAATGGGCCAAGTCATGCAGAAAGTCAATGATATAACAGTGCCACAAGGATATCTATTGACAAGTGTGATAGTTCATAAAGGGAGAATTGGAACAAGAACAGAGCCAGGGGATGGTTATTTCCTACTCGCAAGAGAAGTTGGCTTCCTTACCACAGAGAACCCATTTCAATTTTGGGGAATGCAATTACAAAAATGCCATAACAAGCATTCAAACAGAAGAAAGTGAATGGAGGCGATATCAAATGTTATTTGAGTTAGTAACAGAAGTCAATGAAATGAATCAATTAGATTTGGCGCTCAAGGTGCAAGAGATAGAAAAACAAAGAGGCAATATTGAATTTTCACAAAAGATGTTACAAAGAGCGATAGACTGTTGTTACGATAGAGATCTTTGTAGTGCATTAAAGGTAGATTATGCAAATCTACCACCACAAGACTACAGAAAGGTTTTTGTTTATGCTTATCTAACATTAGGGAATTAAAATGTCAATGTCAATAGAAGAAGCAAGCGACAAGTGTTTAGGACAAGACAAGTGTGAAGATTGTCCCCACTATCTCGATACTTGCGATGGAAAAGAAGATATGGAGCAGGAAGAAGAATAGACCTGCTCCTTGCCATTTTGTATCTTGGGAGTTAACCAATTCCCGTGTATATGACAGCACGCAAAGACATAAGCATACCTTGTATACTGTGCATACTTCTATATAAACTTTTCGGAGGTGAAACAATGGTAAATTACAAATGGGATACAGAACACACCAGAGTGAAGAAAGTTCTGAAGATGAGCCACAATCTGAAAGTAAAAGCAGGCTGGTCCCGAGAGGTTGGCTGTGGATTTATAGAACAGGAGATTGAAGAGATACAATACGATCAAATTGTAACTCTGACATCCCTTCGATATAAACTGAAAAAGACTGAAAAAGTCCTTACAGTCCATCTCACAGCGGGCAGGATCCTGCAATACAAACCAGATGAGTTCAATCTCAGAGAAACTGAAGAGATGCTCAAATGGGCTGAAGAAAAGGTTAAGCAAGAGAAGATTACAAAGATTCGAGGTGAATAATTTGAAAAACAAGAAATTAGAGAATGAGAGATTTCTCAGTATTGATTTCCTCTATGCCTTCGTAGTAACCGAAGGAGCAGATGAAGGCAAAGGTGAAGGGGTCTTGGGATTCATGACCAAAACTGGTATGTCCCCTATGATTGGAGCTGATATGGAAAGAGTTGAATCATTAAAGCCCATAGCAGACGATATAGCCAAACAAGCCGGTGTCAAATACGAGATTAGGAAATTCAAACGGATAGAATGAAACGATTCACATTAAAAGAGGCAAAGGCTCTTGGTAAGCAATTTGTTGAAGAGCTACAAGAAGAATTCGGAATCAAATTTATCTATTGGTATATTGGAAGTATCAGAGATGGCAAATACAAGCCAGGTAAGTCTGATATCGATATGGTGATATTACCAGATGAATCTTGTGACTATGGAAAGATAGCATTGCGAATGGCTCATAAGATGGAAGAATACAAGAAGTTTGGAACTGTGTTCAAGAAAGGAAGAGACATCTCACTGATTGATCCATTGATTATATTCAACACAGATATGATACATAAACTAAGAGAAGAATATTATAAGTCGAGGTGAGATTCAATGACAGAAGTATGTGAGTATTGTGGCGAAGAGGAAGGAACTGAAAAGATTGCTAACCCAAACTTAGACATGAGTGATTTTATTGATTGGGCTAAGCGGACCAGTTGGTGGATGGTTTGTAAAGATTGTAAAGATACAATCCATGCCCAACAGATGTTAGGTATGATGGAACATATGGGAGATACAAAGATGGCTGCAAAGTATTCAGCAGACCTTGAAGCTATTGCAAAGAGAACAAAGAAGCCCATAATGAATGCCAAAATAATCAAGAACAAAGATGGCACAGTTGATTCAATGAGTGTTGAATACACAGGAGAGGAATAAACATGACAGAAATGGATGCACCGCACTATTGTGAGAAATGCAAAAAAGTAACATCACATCTTTTCTCAGGCTCAGGGCGCAAAGCATACTGCAATAAATGTGGACATAAGCTTAAAACCTTTACACAGGTGGTTTGAATTGAAAAAGTAAGCAAAGAACTCAGAGTTAAGAGGGTTGTCCAAGGCAAACCTTATTTCTTTATTGAGACATTAGAGAAACGCTCTATCAATCGAAATCCTGATGGGAGAGGTATTATTGGAACTCTTCTTATTATGAATTATGATCCTCGGATTAAAGGGGACGCAGCTCCAAACCAATTCACTGAATGTTATGCATGCGGTGTTTGGGTAAGTAAAGAAAACATCACAAAGGATAGATATTGGGGAACTCCACCTCAACTGTTCTGTCATAATTGCAGGACAAAGATAAGGGGCTTATTCCCTGATGTTGAACCTGAGAAACAAATAGCATTATCTGATTTCTAAAATGACAATGGAGGTAAACATGACAAATGCAAGAGCAGGATTAGGATTTTATAAAAAAATGCTAAAACAAAGAGATAAAAGATATTTGGAGAGATATACTGGGGCTTGGTGTGATGTTCACATTGACAATTTTGAGCCAGAATGGAATGAGATGAGAATGATTTGGGATAACAAAAAAAGATTAGAAGCTAAGAAAACATTGCTTAAAAAATATAATTTATTAAGATAGATTAGGAGGTAACAAATGAAAACAGACAATATACTCAGAGCAATCCAAGGGTATATGGTAGCTGCTTCGGATTCGATAAAGAATCTTATTGGAAAGATGGGGAACACAGACCACCCAGTGCATTATGATTTCCAAAAGAAGACTGTCGTTGATCCTCAAACTATGAAGCCAGCATATATTTTTGGATTCACTGTAGTAAGTGAGAGCAAAGAGTTAAGAGACCAATGGGCAGATACCGTTGAACTTGCAACAGCTTCTGAAGGTGCAAAGGATGCATTCTTTGAAGTTGGTGGAAAGATACGGGCCATAAATCTTGACAAACAAAAGTAGGAGGCAGCAAATGAAACTGAAAGACATAGAACAGTTTGCATTCAAGGAAGTAGACCTCGTGGCAGAAATGCACTTGCATGAGCCAGAGCTTGAAGACTTGGAAAGAATAGACAACGAAGTAAGAATAGTTCAAGCAACACAAACCACAGAATTCGGAATTGAATCCGAAGGTGGATGTGCAATAATCAATGCAGGGCCAATAAAACTTACATTAGATAAGTTAGATCTAATGAAAGCATTCACTGATTGGATTGCAAGAGATCTCTTTATGGAAGAGATGAGAAAAAAGGGATTACTACAATGAATATATTAAATCTATTATGCCCTGCTTGTGGGGTTCAGGGACAATTTGAAAAGGATGAAGATGACAAATTGATATGCGCTTGTGGATATCAAATAGAATAAATTTCCTAATCAAATATAAATTACAGGAGGTAATGAACAATGGCATGGAGTAAAAACTGGAAAAGAAACCTGTTGATAACAGCAGCTCAAGTATCCGCAATCTTTATAGGCTTAACAGTAGTTATGGCTTTGTGGGGATTCATATGGTCTTTTCCATTGACGTGGGCTTGGAACTATGTAATGCCTGATATGTTTGGATTAAAGCGTATTGGGTATTGGCAGATGTTCTGCTTGTATATGATTGTCTGCGCACTATGGAAAATAACTGTAACAACAGTTGAAACTAAAAGGTGAAACAAATGATAATTATAGGAAAAGAAAATCCAAACAGATTCCAGAAAGCAGTTGGTAAATGCCCAATATGTAACAAATATCCTTTTTGGTTCAATGATGTTCCATTAAAAGCATACTGCTCTGGTAGTGAGAAAAAGCCACATAAAGAATGGACTAAAGTTGTGCCTACGCCACATAATCCATATCTTAAACCATTTAACAAAGGTGATTGAACATGGAAAGAATTTGTCCAAATTGCAAGAAGAAGTATAAGACAGACCTGGACCGCCCTGTTGGCGATGACAGAAGCATCCAAGACATATTCCCAAATGCAACAGCAGACCAACGAGAACAGCTCATAAGTGGGATCTGTGGTTCAACTTGTTGGGATGAATTTTTAGGCGTAAAAAAGAAAGATTAATAAGTGAGCAATTGAAGATAGATTAGCTAACAGGTTGGTTAATATATATAACGAACCACAATACATATTCACATTACATAATATATAAAATGGGACGAAAGAAATATCCAAGATGCATTAAGTGTGGTAAAATAACAGAAGTAGTTGGATCCACAGCAGATGGTGAAACTATTTATGGTTGTAAAACACCAGACAAATGTGGTTATAAAGAATATGGTGATTTATAATGAAACGAACTTGGGGAGATTATGCATTCAGTTGTTCAGTAGCAATAATAGTAATTTTATTATGGCTGTAATAATGTGGGTAACAATATTCATATTCTTTAAAGAGAGAGATTGGGTTACAAGATAAAATGCCATATAAGTGCGAAAAGCTTCATATCCCTAAAGAAAAGGATAAACGAAGAAAGTTAACTGAAGAAGATAAATCAGAAATTAAAAAGCACTATGGAAAGATTTCTCAAAGAAAACTTGCTAAAATATTTTGTGTATCACGAAGACTTATTCAATTCATAGGCGACCCTACAAAGAAAGAAAGGGACTTGTTGTTGAGAAAATTAAGAGGTGGCTCAGCTGCATACTATAATAAGAACAAGCATAAAGATTACATGAAAAAACATAGACGCAGGAAACAAAAATTATTTTTACAAGGTGAATTGAATGAATGACTACGAAGAAATCATACATTGGCTTGATATGTGTGAAGAAGAGTATGAGGATATTATATCTGAACAAGGAAAAGAAGGTTCAACCAAGCGTGTAGCCAGGAGAATGTTATTCTTCGCA
>Ga0307376_10005909_pt1 | contig 10939 bp, 22 predicted proteins | sample TR2MG_FD_202536 | JGI IMG/M metagenome (GOLD analysis project Ga0307376, IMG submission 202536) | Soil microbial communities from Risofladan, Vaasa, Finland - TR-2 | ecosystem: Environmental > Terrestrial > Soil > Coastal area > Acid sulfate soil | place: Finland: Risofladan, Vaasa | collected...
TTTCAACGGTGGTATACTTTCGTTGAGCGCAAAGAATCCAAGCCAGTCTTCCCCCCGGCCCTCATTCAGCTGAGCGCCTCCAGTTGAGTTTAGAACCTGATGACATCTCCGCACTCACAGCTAAACCCGCCGACCGGCGCTGGCCCGTGCCAGTTCTGGACAACCCGCTGTTCCGCTCCGCACCGCCGGCACCGGTAAACCCTAATCGTATCCGGGGGCCCGAAGCGCAAGCGGGCCTTGTAGGACCGAACGAACACAGCTATTCCCCCTCTCCGGCAAGACTCGCCAGGACCAGGCCGACCAGGCAATGTGGGTCGTGCCCCTGGTCCCGGCTGTTTTGGCACTTGAAGCAGGTTCCGTGTTGATCCATCCAGGCTTTGTTGAGGATCTGCGCTGCCTGCTGGGCCAGCTCCAATTGGTCCCTCAAGCGGGCAACTTCAGCAGAAGCCTTGACCAAACTTTGAAGCCAGGCGGGTTCGTAGTCCAGGATTACATCATCGGTCAGGTCGCAACCCTCTCGTATTCCCTGGATCGCTTTGGTTTTTGCCTCATCCTCCGGGTATCCGTGAACATCCCGATATTCCAGGAATAGCCCAATCGCTTGATCGGCGACAGATACAAATTCGTCACCCAGGAGTTTTGCTATATTAGGTGTTGCACTAGACTCGCATTCTATCAGTAATTTCCTTAAGAGGGCTTTGCGACACTTATCGCAGAGAATGAAACTGGTACTCCCATCTCCCTGGGATATCTTGATCTGCTTGGTGTCATCAGTACCGGAGCAATTGATGCAATGCCCCTCCACGGCAGTTGTTTCTATCATTTCTCAACCTCCTTTTTCTGGCCTAATTAGTTAGAGTCCGGCGCCCCCCCGCGCACTCCGGGCACAGGAAGCCCACCAGGTTGGCCCGATTGTCGTAGTCGCCGTAGACCTCAACCCCGCCATGTCGGTCCTTTTTGGCCCACTCGGCCGCCGGGACCAGACACCTTTCGCAGAACCCGCTGGTCAGGAAGATGCCAGCGTCATCGCCGGGCTGCAGATAAACGGTCTGGGGCACAAGGATCACCTCCAGAAACAAGTTAAGCCCGGCCAGGAGGGCCGGGTGGAACAAGATGAAGCCCTAATCTGTCAGGCATCACCCTCCGCATGGATCCCCCTGCCAATGCCAGGTTGGAAAAAGTATAGGCTATGCCGATTCCCGCCGAACCCATCTTCTCCAGCAGCCGCTAACCCATACAGATAGCCAGCACCGGCTTGACCGATCCCAAAATCGGGGACACCTCGCTTAGCCTGATCATTGTGGTTTTGCACATCCCGTATCCCGCCAGCATACAGTTAAAGTTAAGGAGGAATAATTATGACCTATACCGTTCAATCCGGAGATACCATGTGGGGTATCGCCCGTCGTTTTGGTATTACCCTGAAGAAATTGTTAGATGCTAACCCGCAGATCAGTACCCCCGATCTCATCTATCCGGGACAAATTATCAACATTCCTTCTGCCCCGCCCCGCAAGGATATATTCCGGGCGCCTGAACCCTATCCGGAAGTCCGCGTAGAAGGCAAAAACACAGTCTACGCCATGATACTACGCAAAGACTACGCCGGCCCCGTGAGTGAAATAAGTGCCGTCATGCAATACCTGTATCACCACCTGGAGATGGAACAAATTCCCGGCTGGCAGGAAGTATCCGAATTAGAAAAAGGCATAAGCATCGTTGAAATGTACCACATGGAAATATTGGGACAAATCCTTATATTGCTGGGCACTACTCCACGCTATGAAGCTGATAACAAACTTTGGACACCGGCTTATGTCGCCTATTGTGACTTTGACCCTTGCGCCCAGTTGCGGGCCGACATCCAGGGAGAAAGAGAGGCCATTGCACAATATGAGAAACATATAAGAGAAATAAATGACCGTTATATCCAGGCAATCTTACACCGAATCATAAAGGATGAGCAACACCATATTCAGCTATTGTCAGATGCTTTGGCCAAGCAATGCGTATAGCAGCGGAGAAAAAGGAAACCCCTTAGAGTCAATGCAGGTTTTTTCAAACCAAAATTTTCTCAACGGAAAATGCTTACTGAAGATCTATTGCAGAAATGGTGCGGCTGGCTTCTCTGACAAAAGGATACCGCGCTTTCTTGGGAACTCCAGGCAGTACAGCAGGCGAGATGAAACCAGGCCAGATCCCCTTATGGTAAGATCAATAGTTCCAGAGTGACCACCCTGGACAATCCGGTGGCTGCTCGTCATCACACCCGAAAACAAGATTGGGCCGACCGGAACGTCCGGCCGGACCCATACGACTCCTTACGCCCCCTCGAACGCCACATCCACATCCAACCCTCCCCGCAGAGCCCCCGTAGGCAACCGGTCGGCCCGCTCGTTCAGCTCATGCCCCGCGTGCCCCGCCACCCAAACCCACTCACTCTGGTGGGGTCCGGCCACCGTAGCAGCTCCTGCCAGAGGTCCACGTTCTTGACTGGTTCCCGCCGGCCCCGCGTCCACCCCTTGGCCTGCCATGCCTGGGCCCACCCCTTAACCATGGCGTCGACGAGGTAGCGGGAGTCGCTGTACAGAGTGACCTGGCAATGCCGTTTCAGGGCAGCAAGGCCGGTGATGGCGGCCATGAGTCCATCCGGTTGCTGGTGGTCAGGCGGAAACCGGCAGACAGTTCTTTCATGGTCTCGTCGTACTTCAAGATGACGCCGTACCCGCCGGGGTTGCCACTGCAGGCTCCTTACGTGTAAATCTCCATGTGTGTCATGCTTGACACCCTCCAGTATCTACGGTTCCAACCCCGCCCCTTCAAAGCCATAAAAAAAGACGGCACCCCTTTCAGGGAACCGCCCTAAATCGCTCTTGATGTCCTCCCCATGGCTAAAGCCAGGGGATTCCCCGGGAATTTCGTGCCTTTCCAAATTATGATTAAGCTACTCAGGTTCACGACCCGGTTTTGGTCGGGATTCATCTTCATCCGTACATTTCTGCCAGACTTCATTGACTCACCCATTGGGCCGCATCAAGACGGCCCGCCCCCGTTGGTTCACGGGATCACATGCCCGCTGCCGCAATAGGGCGGTATCACTCTCGACACCCCGAAGGGCGTCTACCCCGCGATACTAAGGTCTGCCAGACCGCTTATTGCACCGGCGATGTTCTCCCCGGCATTCGCATCAATGTGCTTCTTCTTTTTGCACCGGGGACAGACAAACCACCGGCCGTTACCTCTGGTGCTCCGCACCTCGCCACAACGGCTGCAAGTCTTGCTCGTATATGCCGGATTTACCAATTCGACTCGAATACCCGCTAACATTGCTTTATATGTGATCAATTGCCGGAGTTGATAGAAAGACCAACAATGCAAAGTTCGACCGTGATCCTGACGCTGTTTCCTGGACTGATGGGGTCTTTGTCTTATTCCGCTCAAATCCTCCAACCGGATTAATGTGGCTCCGTTCATAAGCGCGAATTTAACTATCAGACGGGCTATCTTATGATTAATATCAGTTATCCAACGATGTTCCTTGTCGTCAAGACGTTTCAAGGCACGATGAGCATCAGTCTTTTGCAAACGCCACCTGAGTTTCGCATAGCGCCTGCGGACATAGGCAAGATGAGCGCCATGAATGAAGAGCGTTAAACCAGAACACCATGCGACAAGGAGACAGATTAAACCCAAATCGATACCGACAATCTTTTCTTGTTTACTTTTGAGAGGTTCCGATTCTGGTTGGCTCAGAGTCAGAGATATATGAACGTACCAATCACCATGCCTCTCTATTAAGCGTACTACTCCTTGTCTGGCATATCCGTCTCTGATCATCTCTAAATACCGTTCCTGTCTCTTCATTACAATGACAGGAACACCAACCCTCTTTTCCAGGGTCGGGAAAGAGACCTTCCATACCGTCTTGCCTTCTTTGGAAGTCTCTTTCTCTAGTTTTAAGTTTTGATTATTGAAGCCGGGCCACTGACGATTGAAGTGTTTAGCTTTCTTATTGCCTCGCACATCACGAATTAATTGGTTCACCGCCGCCGATGGAATGTTTCTGTACTTGATATCACCAGAGGTCTCGGGACGTTCCCTTTTCGGTATGGTCACTATCCCATTCGCCAACTCGGTTGTGCTATCAGCCATTAATCGATACATAGCCTTCTTTTCGTTGGTCGGATCCAAGAGTTTTAATTTTAGCGTTATCGTTTGCATTTTCATATTCACCTCCTCTTTACTGCAAAGTTATGTATGATAAGCGGCCTTCGGGGCATCGAGCCCCTCGGCCGCCGCGCCTTATATCCCCATGGCTAAAGCCAGGGGCTTTACGGCGCAACTCGGTAATGTTTACCTGTAAGCCTCTCGTCTATGTTTTATCGTTAAGATATTCACTTGTCTTTCACTGAAAAGGTACTCAAAGGTTATCCGCCAGTCGCCCACGCGCAACCTCAACTCATTTTGGCCGCCCTTCAACTTGATGACATCACCCTTCGGTGGGTAATACGCCAACCTGTCAATGGCCTCTTTGATCCTCATTTGCGATTGCTTGTCCAGGAGTTTGAGGTTTTTTAGACCCTTGGGCGAAAATATTACCTCAAAGTCCCAGTTCACGCCAGACATCCTCCGCCTTTATACCTTTGCCTGCCCTTATCTCAGCGCGGGCCTCCTCAATTTCGGCAATTTCATCGGGGGATAACTTTTCCTCCGGCCAAGCCATAGAATTGAGGACAACCCACAAAGCCTGGGCCTGTTCATCGGTCAACCGGTCAATAAGAGCCTTGATGTGCTCACGCGCTACAGCCACGTCAATCACCTCAAGGGTATTATACCTTACCTGGAGCAATTTCAACACCCCACAGTATGATTTTAAGGAATGGCCCACTACCGATGCCTATCCGGTCAGTTGTCCGCAAGGGGACCCGGGCTCATTCCCAATAGGAAAATATGTATGGCGCCGGCCCCACCCCGCCGGCACCGCCCCGCAAAGGGCCCGGAGTCCCGAGGGTCCAGGTGGATCACCAGGGGCGGTCCTCGTCGATGGGCGGCTCATCGCCATCTTCGTTGCGCACCTGGCTCCCGTTGCCGTCAGCCTTGGCGCGGTCCAGGAAGTTAACACCGTCGGCGACTACCTTGGCGTTCCTGTGTTTTACGCCGTCCTTCTCCCATTTCTCGATCTGCAGACTGCCCTCGACCGCTACCAGACGACCCTTCTGGAGATGGTTGGCCACGGTCTCGGCCAGTTTCCGCCAGACAACCACGTCGATGAAGTCCGTTTCCTTCTCTCCCTGGCGATTGGAGAAGTTGCGGTCCACGGCCACCGTCATGTTGGCCACGGCCACCCCGCTCTGGGTGTACCGAAGCTCGGGGTCCCTCGTCAACCGACCGATAAGAATGACCTTGTTCAACATTTTGGAAACCACCCTTTCCCCCGGGCCTTTCGCGCCGGGTCTGAATTTAATTGGGACTCGCGCACCTCGGCCGGCCCGGCGGGTCAAGGAGAAAAGCGAAGCGGTCCTTGACCAGGTGGGGCAGGGCCGTGGTACTGCCCTGGCGGGCTTTTGGTAACCCGGTGGGCCCGTTTCAATCCACGCCCCCATATTGGAAGGCGACGTTTGTGCCGATATCACCCCCTATTTACTAATAAAAGGGTTTTTTGTCTTCCGGTGGGCCCAAACCGGGATCAAGCCGGGGTAATCCTATCGAATGTCCTTTGACGAATCCGACGAATGAGATAAGCAAAGCGCTTTTCCTTCATGAATTCTTGGCTCACCGACGCTGTAAGCAGTTTTCGCCGAAGCCAGCAAGACAGGTCTTTTGGTCTGTCATCCCGGCGGCCCCAGCACTTCTTCTCGGGACAAATATGTGCCACTTCGCATATTTTGCCAGGCGGTAGAAACTCGGCAATCATCGCCACGCCACCTCCTGTGCCATTAACCAGACCCTTTTGATGTCGTCGTTTTCGTGGATCCAGTCGTCCCAGTCATCGGTCATTGCTCGTTCACCCCGCCCTCCTGGGCCACCAAGAAGGCCCTTCTTAACCCGCAACTGAGCGGGCCCGGCCGCTCCGCCCTGCCGGCGCAACGTGTTTCAGGACAAGTCTCGGCAAATTCGCAGATTTCCCAGGCCAAGAGAAGGGAGGCGTTCATCGTCAACCCCTCCCCCATTCTTTCTTGATCCAATCCCTCTGGAGGGACAACCGGACGAACTCTTTCCGGTCACCCCGGTCCATGGCCTTGTCCAGGGCGTCCTGGTTGGCCCGCAGGGACTCCTTCTTGCTCGGGACAGGCACGGCCAGCATGGCCTGCACCATCCGGCCGGCAAACTCTACGGGAATAAGGGCCTCTCCAATCTCGATGGCCCCCTCCACGAACTCTCCAAACACCTGGGCCACCCCCTTCCCCCGGGTACCCCGGGCAGATATATGTATCCACCAGGTCCCCACCGGCAGCCGTGCCTGCAGGCACTCCCTCACTGTGCGACCCCGGGCTATCAGCGGAATGGTCCGCGAATATGTCTCCTCGGGTGTCGCAATGGTGTTCACCCCAAAAGAAAAAACCGTCCAGGGGGGACTGCATCCCCGGGCGGCCAAACCCTGTCTCGCGGCGCCCTCATTGCATCGGCTTGTCTGCGTGCTGTGGGCACCGCGGAGCTGTGCTTACAGGAAAATCGGGACCGGGTCGAGCATCTTCGTTCGCTCGGACCCGTCCGGGCCAACCACCAGAAGACTATAATTAACCTGTCGGGCGTGGGTGGGCCCCATAGCCCGCATCTCTAAATACTCCCCAACCGGCAGACGCCACCGGTTGATCCAGCTATGCTGACCATCCTGGTCCTGCTGGACCGGGTGGATCTCCTTTTTCCGCAGGTCGAACAGCTTTGTCTGGATCAGCATGTCCCCGATCCGCTTGCAGGTCCGGGTGACCTCGAACATGCTCAACACCCCCCCTACGCCCAACCCCGGGCGGCCATCTCCGCCGGGGTAAGTGTGTACAGTCTAATCCTGCTGGCCCGCCGGGTCTTCCGGTCTTCCAGGCCGCCCATCAGGTGAAAACCAAGGCGCTGCATTCTGTCCCCGCTCCTCCGGGGAACGGCCATCCTCATCTCCCGTTCCTGATCGTCCAGGAAAACCATAACCTCGTTAACTGGCAGATTCAGAGCTGCGTCCATTACCGATCCCTCCTAAAAATAGAGTAGGGGCGGCCTGCCGACCGTCCCCGTGATATGTACCGACCGGAAAGAGCCGTGACTATGAAGGCCGCCGTAACGCTTGGCTCCCCTGGTCGCGGAACTATGTAGCCAGTCGACTCGTCTACCCCTCCCCGGCAACCCCGCTGCACCGGCTTGTACAGCGGCCCCTGGTGGAGAGTTTATGTAAACTTATTTGACCCTCCTTCCCTTGCCCAGGCAGGTCCGCTGGCTCTGCTGGGCCTTCTTGTTCGGAACAACCTGCGTGGCTGGCTTGCGGAGCCAACCGTACCGGGGCAGGTGCATCAGAACCACCTCCTAAGCCGCCGCATCCTCCGCCAGCGGCCAACTCCGCAAGGCCCCCTGGGCCAGTTCGTCCGCCCGCTCGTTCAGCTCGTTCCCGGCGTGACCCTTCACCCAGACCCACTCGACCTGATGGGCGGCGGCCACCCGTAGCAGCTCCTGCCACAGGTCCACGTTCTTGACTGGCTCTTTCTTGCTCCGGACCCACCCTTTGGCCTGCCAGGTCTGGACCCACCCCTTGGCCATGGCGTCGATCACGTAGCGGGAGTCACTGTACAGGGTAACCTGGCAAGGCCGTTTCAGGGCAGCCAGCCCAGCGATGGCAGCACGCAGTTCCATCCGGTTGTTGGTGGTTTTGGTGAAGCCGCAGGACAACTCTTTCGTGATTTCACCGTATTTGAGGATCACGCCGAACCCGCCGGGACCGGGGTTGCCGCTGCAGGCGCCGTCCGTGTAGATTTCAACCACATTAGCCATCGGTGTCACCTCCGAATATGTATTGGGGTGGATGACCGGATTTGAACCGGCGACCTCCTGGTCCACGGCCAGGCGCTCTAACCAGCTGAGCTACATCCTCCATATGTACCGGACCGGCCCCGCCTCCTCCGGCCCGCACCCACTAACTGGCCCGAAGACCCATGGGCGCCCATTGAAACCAAAGGCCGGACTGCCCATCTGGACCCGTCCGGCCGGAAATTCGGATTGATTTCGCCCCACCCGCTCCGCCTCCCTCGCTGGCGGCCTCGATGTTCATCGCCTTGGTTATCGCCGGCTATCCTACGGTCTTTGCGATCTCCGACACTCCCGCCAAGGGCCAAGAGTTCGGATTGGCATCACCTGTTGCCGACTTACCCGCGGCTCCCTCTCACTCTTCAAATCCCCTACTTTATTCGGGGGTGGAGTGGGGCCTCTTATGAAGTTGAGAAGGAACGTAATTGACCAGGGTAGGGAACCCAGGGTCGAATCAACTGGAACTTGACATTGTGCCCGCAGCCCCTTGGTTTCGGTAGCAACTGCGGGATAGATTCTTTCGAATCTAATGATTTAAACGCACCGCGGCCGGGTGGCTGAGTCAAGGTCCCTCCTTGACTCGGCCAGACCGGACGTGGTATGTTTTCTGATTTTTGCCCAGGTTCCCCGGATTTTCACTGTCCCGGTTGCCCCGGTTTCCCGGAGCAACCAGTCAGGAAGGACCTCCACTGAGACCCAGTAGGCCCTGATGCTGGGGAAGGCCGTATTCACGCCGGACGGCCTCCGAGCCGGTACGCCGGAAGATCCAGCATAAGCCGTAAGCAAGCGGCCCACCCTGGCGGATTAAGAATTTTCGACCCAGGTATCCTTCCGCAGGAATCTGGGCTTACCAACCGAATGCTGGATGATATTGCTTTTGGCTTTCCCCTGCCGACTGCTGCGCACCGACGCAATCGGCTGTCTTGTAACCCCCGGTACCGGGGGGGGGAGGGACTTTCGTCGCCCACCGGTGAGGTGTCCCTCTTACGCTCGCCGGATTTTAGGGCCAACTGACACGGTTTCCTACCTACCGGGTCGCCACCTGGACCGTTGCCCGGCTTAACAGGATTCAATTTCTTGAATGATTTTGACGCACCACGGCCGGGCGCCGCGTCAAGGGTTGTCCGGTAGCCCTTGACGCATAGGCGGCCAGGCCGTGGTATGTCCCCTGCTCCTTTGCCCAATTGCCCTTGTTCCTTGCCCAGTGTTACTATGTCGCGCCCGCGAAATAGGCTTGGCCAGGGGGAGCCCATTCCTTGATGTCGTAGAGTCCCTTGGTCCGAAGAAAGCCCGCGATCAAGAACCGGTGGCAGTAGATGTACTCTGCACAGAAGCAGGTGAGCCCGATGTTCCTCCCGGCTTTTTCCAACTTCCAAAGTTCACGGAGCTTCGGGAGCATGGTGTCCTGCAGTTCCCGCAAAAAGATCTCGCTGTACTGCTTCCACCAAACCGGCCCGGGCTGGCCCTTCCATTCGGTCAGGTACCGGCGGAACAGGGCGTCGCTCGGAGCCAGTTCGGGTACCCAGAGGGCCCCAGGGGCCAGGTTCTTCTTAGAACGGGTAATCTGCCATACCTGGTCAACTGGAAGCTCCTTGGTAAAGCGGACCTGCGAAGTGATTATCATCGCCGTCAACTCCTGAAAAAGTTTTGATGATGAAGCAGCGCGGCCGGCCCGACAAGTCAAGGTCCCTCCTTGAGGCGCTGGGCCGAGCGTGCTATATCCTGCGCCGGATCAAACTATATCCGGACGACCACGACCCGTTTACCTTGGGCCTTGGCTTTTCGGATCGAATCTTCGGTACCGTGACTTGACCATCCCAGAAAGCGACCATGCCATCACACCGGTTGACGATTTCACCATTTCGGCGAAACCCAGCGGATCGGCCGTATCTCTCCCACTCAGCCGGAATAACTTGCACGGGGATTCCACGGTTTTTGGCCCATTTTTCGGCCAGGGTGTCGACTCCACGAGCTCCACCGCTGACGACGGAGTGACCCCGGTCCCGACCGATGTATTTGTCCAGGGTGGAAAAGGCGAATTCCTGGTTGGTGAACGTGCGGGATCCGACTACAGCGATTTTCATAAGGCAATCCCTCCTGAAAAAGATTGCTGACATATGTAGCGAGGCCGGTCCGGCGAGTCAAGGTCACTCCTTCACGCGGCGGACCGGATGTGCTATCTCCGGGTCTCCTGCCCTAGTTTTTTAGTTTTGGGAATCGTCCAGGGGGAAGCAGTGGGACTGGGCATTTTTGAAAACGCAATACGTGTTGCGTTTTTTCCTGGACGGGTTGGGGAAAAGGGGTTCGGGGAAAACCGTGGTATGGGGGTTTTCCCCGGGTTGTCCGGGGTTGCCCCCATTAAAAAAGCCGGCGTTAGCCGGCTTTTGCGTTCTTCAAACCATGTACCAATACCACAGGATCTCTTTGGCTGTTAGGGGCCTAAACCCCAAGTGTCGCTTTAACACCCTCTTCATCTTGATCCCCTCCTTGACATTCCGATAAATTTGTTTTTCATCTCTCTTCTTTTGCGTGATCTTTGCAGTATTCTTCGTGGTCGAATATTATAACCTCATCGGGGTATTTTTCGACACGTTCGTTTAAGGGCAATTCTTCGTAATTGCCCTCTAGCAGCCCGGTCTGGGCGATTATCTGGCAAAGCTTGTCGCGGCTATCAATGCCCGCAAGCGTTTTGCCAGGTAGCACTCCCACCAGCACCGCTGGCACTTCTGACAATCCTTGCTGAGCATTTCTTTTATGTCCATCCTTTGATCGGCCTTCCTATGTATTTTTGTTTCACCGGCTCTCTCACCCCGGCCAGGTGTCTCTGTGCGTCCAGTATTCTTACCATGTCACCTCTTTCCTCGGGCTTACCTGGATCTGGATCTTCTCCAGACCTTGCCGAACCCGCTCGGCTTGGTAGTCGTTCCAAGCCCGC
>Ga0307376_10005911_pt1 | contig 10930 bp, 11 predicted proteins | sample TR2MG_FD_202536 | JGI IMG/M metagenome (GOLD analysis project Ga0307376, IMG submission 202536) | Soil microbial communities from Risofladan, Vaasa, Finland - TR-2 | ecosystem: Environmental > Terrestrial > Soil > Coastal area > Acid sulfate soil | place: Finland: Risofladan, Vaasa | collected...
TTCCTATTTCAATAATTTATATATATAGTTCTAAGAAATATAACCTTCGTCAATTGCGAAACTATACGCTATTGATAGAGGGGTCATCATGCCCATCATATATTCTGCAGCAGGCTGTTTTGATCCCCTTTCAAATGAGTTTTGCTCATGACCATATCTTGCATAGAATACATGAGAAAATCTTGGATCCCATGAATTGCGACAATATAAGTCGTACGTTGTTGCACCATGATCTACATTACCAAGGAATGTGAGGCCTCCCGTTGTGTTGAGATATTGTTGAATGCCTGCTTCAATGACGTGTATGTCCTCACATACTCTGATTTTAATATGTGGTAAATATTGAATAGGAAAATCAGGAAACTCTCTTGATAGTTCTCTTATAATCAACTCTTTTAATTCCTTAACAATAACGTATCTCATTAGAGGATTCCACAATCCTGTCATGTAAACTTCCATCATTGATTGTAATTGATACGTTAAACTGTCTCTGATCTGAATATATTCCTCGATTTGTGTATCCATTTCAGCTCCTTTAACTGCATGGCATTTTTATATTTGTTCTAATTTCCATATTTGATAATAGTAATCATTTTCAATTGTTCCTTTATCTACAATCCTATATCCAAGTTTGATAAGATGAAAGTTTAAGATTATATATTCTTCAGTTAATCCATTGTTCTTATTGTATTTCCAGTCATTCCCATCCTGGCGTTTTCGCAAGCATGTGTCTACAAATATTAACTTGGGTTTAATAGTTTCAATGTTCCTCATTAGCCATTTTGTAGTATGTTTTGTGAATGATGATCTAAAAAACAACAAAGCATCAATGTCTTTATAGTTTATATTCTCAAACTCTTTTAACTCAAATTTCCCCATCTTAAATGTTTTGTTCATTTTGGTTATAACATCAGGGTCATAATCAAAGCCAATATAGTTGTATTTCTTTACAAGGTATTTGGCTATTTGTGAAATCCCACAACAATAATCAAGTATTGTCTCGTCTTCATGCAAGTGTGGTTTTAGAATACGAAAAAGTTTCTTTCCTCTATTCATTTGTGTACCTCATACCATATTGCTAAGTTTAATAGGTTCCAACATTTTCTAAAGTCTTTGATCATGTGTTTTCTCACAACCTCATATGGGAGGTGGTTAAATATCTCTATTTCTGGGTTCATCAGATATTTCTTTTTTAAGGCATCAAGTTCAACCTTTCTATATGCTGCGTATGTTGGATTGAACTGTTTATAAACTCTAGTGTCCTTTCTTCTTATATTGATGAACTCGGGGAGGTTTCTTTTACCAACCTCTCTGATTATGTTCTTATTTGTTTTCAATTCAATTGGTAATTGCTTAAAGAAATTTAATGTGTTGTCCATGAGGAAAGGCGATTCGACTTTACCTCTGAACTTATAAAATATTTTCCTGGTTAGTTTAGTCCAATCCTCAACAAATGCCATAAAATCATCAAACGCCTCACGTTCAAGTTTTATAACTGGAGGTTCATAACCGAACTCCCTTATTTCATCTGGAGTAAATATTTGACACCAATCTAAAAACAATTTCAATCTTGACGATTTTCCCCTTTTCAAATAATGTAAATAATTACAATAGTTTGGATGCTCTCCAACTGCAACCTTATCATACTGATGGTATATATGATAGTCATAAAAGTCTGCACGTCTGCAATGTGGAATATCCCATAGCTTTTGATTTTCAATTAGCTGTGTCTCCATAGGGATATGCATGAATGAAGATTCTTTTATTACATCAGGATAAAATCGTTTTGCATATCCATAGTCCCTGTTGCCATCAACCTGACAACAAAATGCTCTATCAGGTGCTGCCAATGCAAACATAATACTTGAATCAAGTCCACCACTGAGACTAAATTCGTATCCTTCATCCTTCAAATACAAACAATTCTGTCTTAACATATCTTCATATTGACGAACTGCATCATCCCAGTCAATACCTATTAGCTTTTTATTAGGAACTGTATATGTGAAATCTTTGGCATAACATGTTCCAATCATTAAAAAATACTCTAGCATTCATGCACCTCCATCCATATTGCCAAGTTTAAAAGAATGATTGTCTTTTTGTTATCAGGAACAATATATTTCTGAACTATATCATAAGGCAAGTATTTAAATATCCTACTTTTTTTGTTTGTTAAATATTTTTTACTAAGATTTTCTATTTCATCCTTAATGATAGTGAACAATCTACGTTCGAAATCAAAGTGAGGTAGTTTTTTGTATTGAGATGATAGGTCAAATGCTTCCTTTAGTATGTGTTTCTTGCGTCCAATGCAATATTTCATCTCCATTGGAATTGATAAACAGAAGTTCACAAATTCAGGATCATTATAAAATGGAGAAAATATGTCAACTCCAAAGCGATCCCCAAGCAACTTAGTTCTCATCTCATATACTATATGATATCCCAAATCAAAAAATGAAGTCATGAATGTGGCTTGTGTCGAATGATCAACTATATTCTCAGGTGGTTGTAATCCAAATTCTTTTATTTCCTCATATGTAAAATAAAAGAAATTATCATTGAATATATTGATGTTTATATCAGATGTGTGTTTAGAAAGTTCATTAAGTTCTGCTTTTCTATTTAAGCATTTCATAGCTAATGCCATGTTATATTTCTTTCTCCTAAACAATGACTTCATCATATAATCTATAATATTAAATCCAAGAAATAGAAAATCTGTACCGCCCTCACAATAAAGCGTGTCTGATTCTTTACCAATAGCTTGTATTCTGTTGTATGAAAATACATCTTCCATAGAACATCTTGGAGTGTCGCTAAGTTCAGCAATTTTAATAAGATCTTCTTCAAGGTTGTCAAATGAGCAATATTGTGATTCCCACCCCTTCAAAAGAGGATCAATATTAATGCCTCCATGTGACCACAGCTTTTTTATTTCGTCCCCCAATATATGTCTTAATACTAAACCAGCTGTTGTCCCTGAAAATGCAAGATGTGATGAATGTTTAGTTGATAGGCTCTCTTTTAATTTTTCTACGAATAGATGCTTCACCGTATTCCAGTCATAATTACAAACCTCCACAGTAGAGGACTTTTTGATTGGTTTAGTATCTCCGTATGTAAGATATTTCTCTAATCCGTCCATGTCAATTCACCCCATATTTACTACAGAAGGAATCAGTATAAGACTCTGGTATTTGATATATGTCTGACTCAAGCACATTGCCCATTGCATCATATCGTTGAAATGGAATTGCTAAATATTGATATTCCTCTGGTTTGATGAGTCCTATTTTCTCCATGAACTCAAACGCCTGATGTCTCCCTTGTGGTTTTCCTTCTGCATTCCTTTTTATAAATTTGTTATCAATTAAATCATGTTGTGTGTCTGGTGTAATCTCTAACCAATTGGGTGTGTATTTGAACTCAAACCCAAGACATCTCATTTGATCCTGTAGATCCATCGCTGATGTATAATTTTCAATTAATGCTTCACGACTTTGATATGGCAAATCAATGATCAAATATGGATTCAATCGAATATCATTATTCATGTATTTCTTTATATTGTCAAACGCTTCAAATATATCAGCTTGTCTGTATCCTTTTTGTATATAGTCTAAAGTGAAATCATTGAATGACTCGATACCCACATCTACCATGTTGATATATTTATTTATTTTGTCAATTATTTTCTTATTCTTTAAATAAGGGATACGGATTAATATTGATGTGTAGATGTTATTGTCTTTGAGTATCTGCAAAACTCTTTCAACTTGCTTGTTGAATATAAAGCAACCATCAGACAGAAACACATTTTTCGTCTTGTATAATGAACATGTTTTTAAAATGTTTTCAGCGACCTTTTCAGGTGGTGTGTTTTTTATGTAATTGTTTTTTGTTATAAATGGATAATGGCAAAACGTACATTTCCCCCATGAACAGAAATTTCTAAACACAACAACATTGAGTATTGAGTCAGATATAAAATTTGAACCCTTATAGTCTTTAGTCATCCGTTTTGTAATATCAAAAAACTTTTCAAATGGATCATCTACACAATCCCATATTGTGCTGAAATCATTAGATTCTATTGTTGTGTCCTTCCATTCTTTAATGATAGAATATAAGTCTGTTGATAAGTCTACATAACCACTTACAATGATTAGGTTATCTAACATCTTCCATGTGCATCCAAGCCCATTCAATCTCAATCTGATTACTTCACGATCAACATATATTGTTGTCGGACCACCCATGACTACTTTAAAACCACGTTCCAATAATCTCTTTATAGGAATGTAATCGTACACTCCAACATGAGCACTATACAATACAATATCATGCTGTATTGTGTCTATGATGTTATCAATGAATTTAGCTGTGGTCATGATAAGTCTTGCAGGAATAAACCACAATTCTGTTGCAGCTTTAATCAATGAAGGAATCTCAATAGATTTCATATGATCAATTATATATTTTACAGTTTGTACATCCTGTGTAAATGATGCCGGATTAAACCTCACATCTAGTCGATCATCTCTCATCAAATTGTTTGATATTATTCGAGTTGATGATGCAAGGAACCTTATATCTCCAAGCCCTCTAAGGTATTCAATTTTCATCTGATAGTGCCCCAAATAGTTCATCTGAAATAAGAAATAAATCTGATGGTATTATACGTCCATCAATTCCATATCTCTCCAACGGAGTAGTTCTGTCTCTATATATAGACCTTTCAGCTATACCAAAATCTTCAAACATTTTCCATATTATATATCTCCCAGATAAAAATTGAGAGTCATGATCAGCCACCCTTAAAAAATTATTATCAATAAAGTCATCACCAAGTAGATCACGATTTATTTCTAAAAGTTTTGGCAACATCCCAACTTGAAAGTTATTATTTAATAGTTTTTGTTTAAGGGAATAGATTTTTTCATAGTTAACAACTACATCAGACCTACTTTGAATCGGCAGATCAATCATCAGAAACAAATGGACCTCTAATTTTGGGTCACATATATTTATAATATTGTCGAATGCTTTCAATACATCTTCAGGTGTGAATCCTTTATTGATATACTTCAAGGAGAATGCATCAAGACTTTCAACGCCCACATATATTCTACTGATATATTTGTTAATTTTCTTAACGTATTGAATGTTTTTAAGTAATTGGACACCGGTGTATATTTCAATTCTTATTCCATGCTCTTTTAGTACCTTGAATACTTTTTCAGAAAAAGGTTCAAACACAAAGTAATCATTTCCTATAAAAACTCTTTTTGTATTGTGTAGCTTACAAGTATTTAATATATTCTGAATGACTTTCTCGACACTCACATTCTCAATAAATGAAGCGACAGGAAGATTTCTATAATTACAGAACCTGCACTTTTTCCACCAACAACCATTTTCAAATAATACAGCTATGGAAAACTCTGTTGAGTTTCTTATTTTGCGGATTATTGGAATTAAAGGATAAACAAAATCTCTTTCACACTCCCAAAAAGTTGAGAAATCATTGTCTACGATACTAACATCCTTCCAATCTGAAATTATATTATATATGTCTGTTTTCAAATCTACAAAACCAGATACTATTATTAGATTATGTAAATTCTTACATCCGTATTCTTCCAATCTTTTTCTTAATTTATCTTTGTATAGTGCTGCTGTTGGGCCACCCACCACAACTCTTAATCCAGCATTTAGCATTGAAATGATTGGAGGAAAATCGAACACCCCATTATTGGCTGAATATAGTATCGTGTCACATTTCACAGAATCAGGAATGCTATCTGCATATTTATATGATGAATATACAGCTGCTGCAGATTTAAGGCACATATTATATACTTTTGATAAATTTGTTCTTACTTGATCAACTTTTGGTTCAAACTCTCTTTTAAGATACAGTCTGGATTTTATTTCATTGACAATCGTAGCCATATTGAATGTTGTATCTAATCTATCATCTCGTGATAGATTTTCAGTTAATACTCTTGTACCAGGAGCTGAAACATCTACGTAATGACTTGGCCCTTTCATGAACTCAACTTTCAAAATCAACCCTCCTTATTTTTAATGTGTCTTTTAATATCTTTTGAAATTCAAACTTACCTGAATAAAGTCTAATACAAGATTCACATCCCATCATTGAGTCGGGATATTGAAAATATTTATTTGGATATGTTTGTATTCTCTTTATTAGATTCTCTTTTGTTAATGACACATTAACATCGGTTACTCTTTGACACAAGCAAATTGTTTCGGTTGGTATGTTTATTGATACAACGCTATGATATTGATTGCATTTATTTCTCTTGTCTTTTGAGTCATTGAGACGCCTTTTCAGTATATCAAAAACATGCTCCCCAACATTTTCGATGCCTTCTAATTTGCTGTACAACACCCTGAGAGCGTCTATATCGCTAGATCTCTTTTCCTTGATATCACATTCCAATTCTACATAATTAAACTCAATATGAGGGTTCCTCTTGATAAATGCCACCATTTCCTGTATATCTGAATGGACTATACCTTTATTGATAAAGATTTCATCATCATTATAATCAACCTCAAGTTTATAGTCCCCCACATCCTGGCAAACGTGCCACTGTATTTCTCTTATGTAAGGTCTTATTCTTTTATCTAAATGATATCCTTTTTCAAGGAATTTGCCATTGGTTGAAACATAGACAGGATATCCAAGGGTCTCTAAAAACAATATCAGAGCATCACGTTCAATCAAACCCACTTCGCCACCTTGAATTTCAATGGATGGCTCGGTTACTGACTCAACCTTTCTAATTACATCTTTAATATAAGGAACATGCTTCAAAATCTTGTCAGAATCTAACTCATTGTGTTTGGACAACAATGGAAACTGGCAATAACAACAATCCCAATCACATTTCTCTGTGAGAATAAAACTAAACCACATCATATTAAAACCCCTTTGCTATTGTACATATAGATTTGATCTGAGCTTCCGTCATGTCGTAAAACTTTGGTAGGTAGATCACTTCAGTATCCATCTCAACAGCACCAGGACACTCTTTGTCGATAGCATACCTCTGATACAAGTTCCCAATTCTTAAACGATCTAACTTTTCCTTTAGCTGTTTTGCAGATGGTGTCTTGTAAATTGCATAGGGATATGAGTTAGACACTAGAGGTCTTTCAAAAATATTCAAACCATGTTTTTTATATGAGTCGTGAACCTCTTCCCTCTGTTTTTTCAAGTATTCAAATTTGTCAAACTGAGGGATTAAGATTGCTGCTAAGAATGGTGACATACAGAAGTTAAATGATATGGGCCACAGACATGATACATCTGGATTGCATCTCAACTTTCTTAGTTTGTCAGCTAACTTTTTATCACTAGTCACAATTGCCCCACCCTCGCCTGAGTTTAAAACTTTTGTTGGGGCGAATGAATAAATTCCCACATCACCATATGTTCCCGAAGTCTTTCCATTGTAAGTTTGACTAATTGAAGCTGCTGAGTCCTCTAAGAAGAAAACTCCCTTTTTTTCACATATACTTTTCATTTTGTCCAACTCACCAAGCATTCCGTTTGTTTCTACATTCACGACTGCCAAAGTATTGGATGTAATTGAGCACTCCAATTGTTCAAGATTCATTCCCAAAGTTTTCATGTCCATATCAATCATAATAGGATTTAAATCCAATGCATTGCACATTCTATATGCTGCCGGATAACCATAAGATGACAGTAACACATCCATCCTTACTCCATCCTTTATTGCAAATAGAGTTAAAAGTATTCCTGATGTTGCACTATTCACAACAACACAATACTTTGCTCCTGTATATTCGCATATTTTAGATTCAACTTCTTCTGTTATTTTATCGGGGTTAAACTTATAAGTTTCCATATATCTAGATAACCCGTCAAGACATCCATCAAACAAAAATGATTTATTAGTTGGTATCATCTATAGCTCCTATTCATGAAATCTCCTTTTTTTGACTTTATTAAATATGCAGCTTTATCATTTCCATCATCAAATGAATAACAGGATGTACAATAATTACAGTCGGAGAACAACTCACCTGATGGTAAAAGATCATAATTCTTAATTGTGAATGGCTTCTTATCGCATCCCTGAAAGTTTACAGCACAATGCCCTATGACATTATCATCAAAATCAATGTATGTGTGAGGTGGGTTCATTGAGCATATCTTTTTCTGGGATACATATAGTTGTTTATTTAGGAAACACTTAACCATTTTGTATTGTCGATTGTCGCCCATCAATGAAAACAAAGACAATGCTTGATCTGTATATTTTTTAATGTCATGTGTTTTATTATTCATCAGTTTAATGAAAAAATTGTCATTCATTATCTCTGAATTTTTGAAATGATCCCAGTTGTATAAAATGGATTTCGTTGTAATCTCTGTTGCTACAATAATATTTGTTGCATTTACATCGAAGTTCATATCATAAAACTTGATTATATCTATGCCTTTTATATCTTTTACCAAATGCTCAACATACTCAACCTTGTCAAGCCAATCAACTCCATTCTTTCGAACTAGTCCATTGGACATGACAATTATCCTTTTTACACTACGATGTCCGTATATCAACTTGAATACAGCATCAAGGTTAGGTATCAATCCAACTTCTCCACCTGTCATTTCAACAGTTACATTAGACGGACCAGCATCCAATATATATTTGAGTCTTGTTAGATTGACTTCTTCTGTTATACCATCACGAAAAATACTGCAATAATAACAAGACTGGTTGCAGTTTCTGGTTAGGAAGAATTGTATATGATAATTCATATAAGCTCCAAAATTTTATCGTTTTTGTGCATAAATAGTTTAGATTCTATCTGATCTGGACTTATATTTAAAGGAATCTGATCTTTGGCTCCATCCACTCCGAATAATTTCAAATAATAATACAGTCCATCCCGCACGTCCCGACTATAGTAATCGACCCGTTTGTTGAGATATAGCGTTTCAAATATTTTCTTTCCAATATTCTCAAAGTATAAACCTTCAACTACCATAATATCATGCTTTGCTATTCGCATATACAGAAACTGTTCGCATGTTGATATGCGACTCAGTCTTTCTGGACTGAACTTGTGATAGTATTCTATATAATTAAAATCAGTCACCTCTGCATTAGCTGGATTACATAAAAGAATTGTATCATCACATACAGATTGAAGGATTGGAACTACTCCATAATGAGCTCTCATAATGTCCAAACTATCAATGAGAATCATTTTATTACATTGTATATCAATGGGATCATTGAGTGTTTTTGTTGAGCATATAACAGTTTCAGCTTCAAAAGATTTCTCGTTGGTAATAAATGTCAAAATGTTATCACATCCAAAGTATCTATTGTTTTTACACAACAGAATAAATTGAGCAACATCTTTGGTTGAGATCTTCAACTCAATCTGAGCATATTTTGACATGTTTAAATAGAGATCAATAACTGATGTTAAAGTGCCATTGACTCTACCTTCATGATAGTGGATAATCTTTATCGACATGACATTTCCTTTACAATTGGATCATTTATGTTGAGAGTTCTATCTGTGAGTCCGCTTTCAAGAAGATCATTAAATCTAAACCAACTTCCATCTTTCAATTCAAAGTTGTTGATATAAATGATCTTTTTGTAATAGAAATAACACTCATGCATCAACCTTGGTGTTGGATCAAACCATGTGTGTGCATGGTAATAAACAAACGTATCGAATTGTGAAAATAGATTCTTTAAATGTCCTGGTTCTCTAAATATAACAGGTTGATCCGGAAGGTTTATGTCATTAATAAAAGACCTATCATTATTTTTTGGTGAATGAATGTAAGTAGCCTTTTTAGATCCCACTGGTTTATATCTATCAAACAACATCTTCATTCTATAAGATACATCTTTATATTGGAATGGCATCTCGCCACAATATATTACATGACTTACCTTTTTAGAGTATAGATATTTGAGGTCAGTAGTGCGATCATCGCTTATAACAATAATCCTGTCAGAGTTGACGAGTCCCTTTGTTTTATTTATGGTGGAATAGTCTACAACCAACACTTTATTAAAGTGTCTTTTTATGAGATCATTAAGAGAAAAGCAAACGATGTTTTTTTCATATCCTTTAAGGTCATCCAATTGATATCTTTCTTCTATCATGCTGATAAACAGTTGGCGTGTTTCTTCTTTTGTATTTAAAAGAATAAGTTTAAAATCCCTGTTATGCTCATAGATGGCTAAGTAATATTCAAACGCATTTATAAGCGACCCATTAATCATGGGATTAGCGAAGCTATAAAATAGTATGGCATTCATATTACCTCCGCTTCAATCCATTCGTTAAACCTGTTGTACTTATCACGCTCAAAACTATATTCAAAATCATTATCAAATACTCTTTGATAAAATTGCTTAAAGTTGTTAGCATTCAATATAGTTTTGCTGTTATCAAAGTATATATCAGGATCAAATTCTATGTGAGACTGAATACAATCAAGGACATCATCCACACCATCCATGTGATTTCTATTGCTTATAATTGGAGATATGATTTGACATTCTGATTGGATTGCTTCGACCATACTGTGTGGAAATGGATCATCCCACATTTTTGAGCGGGGATAAATGTAGTGTGTTATGTTTGAGTAGAACTCTTCATTATCGAACGTGTGTGTTGTACTTTTAACGTGATTGGAAAGGGAAGAGAAATTTATCTTGGGAGGATTCCCCATAAAATAAATATCAACATCAACCTTTAGATTTTTTATAATATCCATGAACCAATCAAAAGAATCTCGTGTAATACAATTTCTCTCATAGAATCCTAAGCACGGAATTGGTCTGTCCGTTTTTGTTACTGAAAACGGGGTAATCATTGGGAT
>Ga0307376_10005913_pt1 | contig 10928 bp, 6 predicted proteins | sample TR2MG_FD_202536 | JGI IMG/M metagenome (GOLD analysis project Ga0307376, IMG submission 202536) | Soil microbial communities from Risofladan, Vaasa, Finland - TR-2 | ecosystem: Environmental > Terrestrial > Soil > Coastal area > Acid sulfate soil | place: Finland: Risofladan, Vaasa | collected...
ACATTTGAAGCAAGTATACGAAATTGTAAATTTCCACTCTTTGCAGCGTCGAAATTATATCCTCCATCTTTTCCACTAACCATTCTAGCAGTTAATTGTTCACCACCTGTAAAAAATCCTATGCTAGTAGTTTCGGCTACTTGTCCAACTGATGCATAATTGTTAGTAATGTTTAAACCTGCAACATCTCCACCAACTACATAATCACTAACGTGAAGGAAAGTTGTTGGATTAGCAGTTCCAATTCCAACTTTTCCATCTGTTTTAAATGTTACTTTTGTACCGCTAGAATTAAAATTCAAATCAGTAGAATAATCTATAGTTGAAGCCATATATAAATTGGCCCAACGACGGGAAGAAGAACCGAGATTTGAAGTAGCATCTATCCCTACAATGTTACCTTCTACATGCAACACTGCTTGTGGGGTAGCTGTTCCTATACCTACATTAGTACCATCATACACCAATGTAGGGGATTGCTCATAATCACCATATAAAATACGGTCAGCTACAGCTACTGGACCTACACCAGTAGCACCCTGAGCACCTGTTTCGCCTTGGACACCTGTTTGACCTTGGATACCCTGGATACCTGTTTCTCCAGCTACACCAGTTTCACCCTGGATACCTGTGTCACCCTTTTCACCTTGATCACCTTCATCTCCTTGGACACCAGTTTCACCTTGAATCCCTGTTATACCCTGGACACCAGTTTCACCCTGAACTCCTGTCTGACCATCTATACCTGCAATACCCGTAGTACCAGCTACACCAGTCTCACCCTGAGTGCCTTGGACACCGGTTTCACCTTGAATACCTTGGACACCTGTTTCACCAGCTACACCAGTCTCACCCTGAGTGCCCTGAACACCGGTTTCACCCTGGACACCTGTTTCTCCGGCGACGCCCGTTTCACCTTGGGCTCCGGTTTGACCTTGTACTCCTTGGACGCCTGTTTCACCAGCCACGCCCGTTTCGCCTTGGGTTCCTGTATCACCTTGAACACCTTGGACACCAGTCTCTCCTTGAATCCCAGCTCCGGTCATACCTCTAATACCCGTATCACCCTGAATGCCCTGGACACCAGTTGAACCAGCAACACCTGTTTCACCAGCCACCCCAGTATCACCCTGAATGCCCTGGACACCTGTGGCTCCCTGAACACCGGTCATACCTAAAAGACCTGTAAATCCTCTGAGACCCGTTATACCTTGAAAACCTGTTTCACCCTGAATACCTGCTCCGGTATCGCCCTGAATACCCGTCTCACCTTGAACTCCCTGAACACCGGTTTCCCCCTGGATCCCAGCACCAGTTTCACCCTGAGAGCCAGTTTCACCCTGAATACCAGTAGGCCCTGTAGCTCCTGTGGTTCCTGCACCAGTAGGGCCTGTGGCTCCTGTAGCACCGGAGGGTCCTGTAGGTCCTGTAGCTCCCCAACTTGGAATCGGGGTAGGAGTCGTACCATCACTTATTCTTAAGAATCCAGATTCAAGATAAGCTTGACCTGCCGTGGCCGGATTTGAAGAATCAAAACCTGTATAATCAACCCATAAAGAATTAGCTGATATAAAATGATTCGAATCAAAAACTAATCTTGCTGAATATACTGTAGAAGTGGCGTCTGTCGTTATGTCACCATGGGTAAAGAAATTTCCTGAATTGTCGATATACCAATTTCTTGAACTTGCATCCATTCCCATACTGGTATTATCTATTCGGATAGAGACTGCTGAAGAGTCTGTTCTATCCTGTCTAATAAACAGTGAACCACCATAACCCTGGTTCCATATATCTATAACTTCACCAGTTTCATCATTGGACTTATTTATACGAAGAACTGATCCATTCTCAGTGCCGGCAACAAAAATATCCAGAGCAGGGTGTGTCGAATCACCAACATGAGATATCAACTCACCTATACCGGTACCCGTATTATAAACACCAAGACCTACATCATCACCACTATTATTTATCTCAAGAGCTCTTCCCTGTCCCGTAGAATCCTTATTTAGGATCATGAGAACTTCGTCAGCTTCTTGAGTAATCTCTACCGCAGTACCTGCATTATTAAGAATCCTTACGGCTTGTTCAGTACTAGCACTGGTAACATCAAGAGCATTACCTGTCGTTCCCTGATGATCGATATGGATATCATCCCCGGCGCCTCCTGACGAAATATTAATACCTGTGGCATCATCAGGAGTAATAAGATCAATCATAGTACCATGGGTCTGATCGACTCTTATAGAGAAGGTTTCATTTATTGATCTATTTAATATGTCAATCGTCGGGTCATCACTATTTGTCCATAATCTTAAAATGGAACCTTTTGAACCAGGAGCCATTTTTGTAATATCGAAAGTGTTATGACTAGCATCATCACGAGCTCTGAGAATACCTCCTTCATAACCACCATGCCATAAACAAAGATCATATCCCGTGCCGGCATTTGTAGAATCAATTATGCATTGACTTGAATCAGATGTTCTTTCAATATGAAAGATTGCACCGGTACCATCAGAGGCTATGTTAAATACAGGAAAAGAATCTGTGGACGCCCCTACCTGCAGACTATAAGCAATCTCAGGATAATTATGACTCTGAACAATTCTTCCTTTAATTCCTACAGTATCATCGTAGAGACTTGTAGAATCACCTAATGTCGTTGAACCACGAACAGTAAGATTATCCATAATCATACTGGTCCGGAAATCTTCAACTCTTATAATACCTTCAACTTTAAGGTCACCACCAACCGTGGTATCACCCAGGACATGAAGAGATCCCATAGTGAAATCACCTGTTGAATCAAGCTTATCAGGTGTTATGGCTCCATCAGCTATTGAAGATGTTCCTATACTGCCATCTTTCAGAGCTGAATCAAGTTCTGATATAGTCCTGACAACAGGTCTTAAATCTGTAATATTATTAGTGTATATGTTAGATACGGCAACTGTTCTTTCTATCTTAGCAATGGGGAAAGTATAATGTTGAACAGTACCATCAGCAGTTGTATAGTCGCTCGGTACTGGCCAGCCCTCAGACACTTTAATATCATCAACGACTCTCAAACGATTAGCATTCGGGAGTCCTACCAAAGAATCTGCTATACCGGTATCGATATATTCACTACCACTTGTTGTATCTCCGGAAGTCTCAGCAAGATGGAAATCTATATAGGCATAGTCAGTACGGTATTTTTCCCAGGTCGTACCATCGAGAGTACGTAGAACTAGTCCACCATCTCCAACGACGAATCCCGTGGAATCTTTAAAAGAGACACCATTTAAATCTGTACCATCAGCGATTATAGTTGAATCCCAGGAAGTACCACCATTGTCAGTAACGGTTATAACTCCATCAGACCCTACAGCATATCCAAGAGATCTATTCAGGAAATGAAGATCATTAAGATTTTCTGTTGTATCGGAAGTCTGAATACTCCAGGCGGTTCCACCATCAGCGGTTTTTATTACAGTGCCGGCATTTCCTACGGCATAAATCACTGTTGAATCAACAGCATAAACGCCAAATAAATTCTGTGCCACACCACTGGTCTGAGGAGCCCAGTTGATACCATCGGGTGTATTTAAAACAATACCTGTATTTCCCACTGCCCACGCATTTAAAGAATCCACGGCATGCACATCATTCAGATCAAGGACAGTAGCTCCAACACCTTGAGGTGACCAGGTTGCCCCATCAGTAGTCCTTTGGATCATTCCATTCTCACCAACGATCCATCCAAGATTCTGATTCACAAAAGAGACACCATAATAATGGGTATTATCTGTAGGACTGACATCTGCCCAGCTATCACCACCATTAGTAGTTTTTACAACAGTACCATTATTACCTGCGGAATAACCTGTACTAGCATCTCCATAAGAGACTGCATTCAGATTGTAACTTGTACCTGGATTACGATCAGCCCAGTTAATACCATAATCAGCGGTGTTTATTATTGTACTTGAATCACCACAGGCCGCTACGGAAGGGTCATAAATATCAATATCATTTAAATCATTTAATGTACCGGTCGGAGTCGTGAGAGCAGGTAGGGCAGTCTCTGTGTATCCATCATCTGTTATACTACCAGTATTTGTCTGATCTTTATAAGTAATATCATCCAGAAGGAACAAACGGTAACCTTTGAGATACAATTCTCCTGGGTCCTCGAGAGTCCCACTTCCTCCGGTAATGAGAAAGTTGTTCGATCTATCAGCCACATTTTCAGCAATCAAGAAGCCATTATTGATAGCTGTATCACCTATCTGTGATTGAATAAATCGCCTATTTTGAGTATTAGAGATGTTATGGAGATCCCTGAGTTCAGCATCTGTAAGATTAGCTTGTTGCTGAGCCTGAAGAATATAATAACGCTTTCTCTCATTATACAGATTCGGAGCATAATTTCCCGTATAAGATTCCGACATTTTCCTTTACCTCCCAGACCTTCCTCGTATAGGCGTACCAAGTCGTCCATAGGAATTCGTTGCCATATGTCTATCTCTAGACATTTCCATCTGAAGCCCTTGAGAAGGACGATTAGTATAAACTGCAGATCTTTTATGTTTCATGTAATATTTTTTGTAACTTGTCCCGGAGCCGGCTGTTGTATCAACAATTTTATTTGAGGAACCTCCCCCACCTGATAAATATTCAGTAGCTAGAAAAACAGATCGTGCATAAGCATCTGAGAGGTCATCATGGGCACCTTTAATATCAGGAGCGGCTACAGAAATGATGTATTTTGAATGAGACTGGGCCTTTAATTTCAGCATCTCTAAAATAAGGTCTATGTCTTTTGTCTTTTTTCCATCTACCACACGCTCAGGACCTTCTGGTATTCTTAAAGATGCATCAAGCATTTTTGCCATCAAATTCTGATACACTCTAGAATTAAAGTCCCGGCTACATTGGCGAACATCAATTTGTTTATGGCCTTTCTTATGAAGAACAGGGAGCATAGCTAAGCCATAATATTGATCCATCATACCTTTTACAATAAAGAACTTCTTCATAAAAGAAGCTATCCATTCTGCCATTTCATCAGGATTAAAAAATTCCTTTCCTTCATCCTTAGCATAACGGACTTCTATACAATCAAGTTCAATAACATTCTTCATTTCACCACCACGCTCTTCTTTAACTATATGCGTAATGGCTATGGCTGTACCATCATTCTTTAATCCTACGTCAATACCGAGGAAGTGAGGAGCCCGTTCATATGTCATCTCTTTGAACCTCATTCCCGGAATGATATTCATTCTCAGTATCTGTTCATTATCTATCCAGGCAGAGACCCTATCACTGAACTGGCCACCAAACTCACTGTTATAAGAAATAGCATTTTCAATGTATTTATTTCTTAGATATTTTGGTGATAAGGTATAATCAACTTCCCAGGAAGGGGCATTAACCATTAACCAATCATTACAATCCTTCTCCATTGATCTTTGATAAATCTCATAGAATTTTCCTGTCCTATCAGACGGAGAAGATATACAAATCACTTTACCATGAGGTTCTCCATCTTCTGCATTGAATTTAGCAACAGAGGGAGTAACAGATTCATAGACAGCTCTATCAGATTTATCAGAACCCTTCTCAGATTCAAAAAAATGAGCCATCTCATCCAATACTACTATAATATTATTTTTACTACGAAGACCACGAGCACTACAGGGGGAGGCTACAACACGAAGGGATGGCCTTTGTTTAGATCCATAATGTTCAATATCCCTCTGCGTATCCAATCGCATATAATACTGTGTGGGTCTACTGCGGTATTTTTTGAAGTACTCAGAGCGCTCTATATGGCCACCAATTCTACGGAAAAGTTCTGATGCCTGTTCCTTATCAGTAGCAATACATGAAAATTGAATTTCATCATCAGGCATTATTCGATAAAATTCCTGGGGAGATGTATGCTTGAGTAATTTATAAATCTCAAAAGATATGAGGACAGCTATGGTACTTGTTTTAAGGCCACGACGACCAATAACTAAACAAAGATTTTGTCGGGAATCTGATACATCACCAGTAACTTCTGGTATATTTATACGACCTTCATCCCGTAGAAATTCCAAATACTCCATCTCTGTGAATCGAAATCTATCTTTTTCATTGAATCGATCTCTGATAATGATATCTCTTTTTGTACTATCAAGTTCAATATTATAATAGCACTTGAAGATAAATTTCTGGACAGGAAAAAGCGGAGGGACACCGGGAACAGAACCAAGCCCCAGGCCCCAATAGGCCTCAGCAAACTCAATTATATTCCGTTCAGCATCATCCTTAAACTTTGTGCTAGTTATAAAATTAGTACAGAGGTCTGATATGCTCATTTTTACTTCGCTTTAGGTGTCATAGCTTTAATTATTCTCTCAGCCCGTTCTTCCCACCCATCTAAATTCTTAGATAAAGCATGAAAAAACATTTCTTTATATTCAGGAGGAGCTTTTATTTCATCAAAAGTTTCCGAAACAATATTCAATAGCATCTTAAATATTTCCCGAAATCTTGGACCACGTAAATCAATCTCTCCCACAGTACCCATAAGAGCTTGACGCTGAAGTAATGTCTCCGACATATATTTGAGGAGGGTACCACGCTTCAAAGAGATAAAAGAAGTGTCCTTATCGTCCTTAGATCTCTTTTCACGTAATTTACGTAAAGAGGATTGCTCCTCAGCGAGACCCAGGAGGACAGCCTTTAATACCGTATCAGGAGTATCATCATCTCTTATAGCAATACAAACTTCATCATCATGAAGTTCTTCGGGAGGAGACACACTCACTTCAACAAGAGTTGGAACAGTGTCATTTACTGGAGGTCGAAGGGCATTATTGAGATCCAGATTATCTGCACCTGCTTGAGTATTCATTTTTTACCCCTTACAGTATTTGATCTAAGCCTATTGTGCTAGATAAGCCTCCTACTTCTGTTATACTCTTATTGTCAATTAACGGGTCAATATTAATCTCACCCATATCAGAACCAGCAAAGAAATCTACATACTCCTTTGTATCAGCCTCAATAGTACTAGGATCCGGCAGAGTCTCTTTCTCAGGCAAATCAGCCACAACCTTTTTCTTCGGTGCTGGTTCAAAGGTATTAGCCTTTATACCCACCGGAGCAATGTTATAGTCATTCACAGCACTTGCAAGAACCTGATCTGCTTTATCACTGGCCAATTCTTTCATAAGAGCGCCTTTAACCTGCTCAAGAGTCTTACCTTTTCTCAATAATCCGAGAGCAGCTTCTCTATGCTTACTCATATCTTCAGCATTTTTCTCACCAGTCAAAGCATGGAAATAACCTGGAACACCTACAGCAGAGTTGGATTCTCTTGTATCTTCAAACTGAGCTTCTTTTATAGGAAATTCCTTAAGCAATTTTTTCAGATCAAGGCCTATTTTCCTGGGGAGCCTTTTTGCAGCGACCAGTCTATCCACTTCACCACTCATATCCTGACTGGGAAGGACAATAGCCAGATATTTCACGGCTTTCTTCAAATCACCGGAAGCATACTTCTTTTTAAGAACCTCTTTAAGATTGTTCCCGGTTTTTCCTTTATAAAGCTGTTCTCGGGCGAAGACTATAATAGGGCGTACTTCACGAAAAAGCATTTCCTCATTAGCGAGTCTATCCACAATCTCCTGCTCTTTAGCATTCTTAATAAGTTCCTCAGAAATTCTCTCTTCAGAAATTTCTTTTACTTTTTTAGCCGTCACAGGTTGATCTGTAACAGGCTCTGCAAGAAAAGCCTGACGTAAAGCTTCTTTAGAATCGATGACGAAATCTGAATCGATATTTCCAATATCCACGAGATGAGCCTTATATTTCTTAAAGAGAGACTCATTATAATCAATACTGGCAACAACATTCTTATGAAACTTATTCGCCAGGAAAGCAACGACATCAACACTCAAGCCGCTTTCATTGACAATAATATCCCTGGCAAGACGGTTGCGATGTTGAATCAAAAAGCGTTCTGCATCAGTAGCAGATGAAAAAGCAGAAGCATCAATATATACATTTCCAAGAAGACCTTGTTCTTCGGAGACTTTCTGCAGTGCTTCTTTAGCAGTTTCAATTTGATTAGAAGCAAAACGAGCTCTGATATGGGCTGTTAAAGATCTTCCTTTTAACCCCATCATCATAGCTTTTTTGGCTTCACGAACAACTTCAATTCCATCAACTTCTTCTCCGGCACTTCTTTGTCCCAGAGACTGGACGGTCAAATTCGGCACCAAATTAATTCCAGTAGATTCATCCTGTCCCCATAATTCTGCCAGCTTCGGCTGAATACGTACAGAGTTATTATCTGAAGGATAATTATCATAGACTTCAGGCTTAAGCCAACTATGATCGACTATTGGAAGATATTTAGGGTCGGTGCCAATAATATCTTGGGAAAGATCACCTAACATTTTCTATCTCCTTTATTAACATGAAAAAAATTTACAAGATCTTTTGTAACAGCTTTCTTAAGCATTTTTTCAGCTTTCTCACTTATATACTCTTCAGCCGTTACTAATTCTTCTGGATTAATATCATCATCTTCTACACTAGGGTCATTATCAGGAGCTTCCATGTCCTCTTGAACCTCTTCAACTTTTTCCTCAACCTCTTCTTTCTCTTTGATAAGCTCATCAACTTCCTTATCCTTGATATTCCATTTCGGATTCTCAAGCTCATCTGCAATACTATCCGCAACATTGCCCAGATTATGGACAGTGTTATAAATAGTCTCCTTCATATCTTTCAGAGGCATGATAAAACCTTTTCCTCCTAGAAGACCATCAGGACTTACATCGGGACCTTTTACTTTAGACATTTCACTGAGACAGGAGGTAAGGGTACCAAGAGCTACCGTCACATTATGAAGGATATGCTTAAGATGTTTCAGCTTCTTAGGATTGTATTTGAAATCATCAGGAATTTCTCTACGGACTCCTCCGCCACCACTTCCAGCTATCCTCATCATTTCTGGATTATCTGTAAGTCTTTTTCTCATATTATCCCCTTACACCTTAATAGGTTCTTTAGTCTCGGGATCAAAAAGGCGCTCAATAACTACTTCACCTTTTTTAGTTTCATTAATACGCCATAAATCTCTTTTCGATTTATGAACAAGACTGTCCTGAGATATTCTGAAAAAACTAGAGAGATCAGAAAGAGAAGCTACCTTCACCTTGTCTTCACTCAAAAAATTATCAAGACCTAGAGGATCCGCTTCTTCTGCATTTCTCAATGAAGCCCTATCTCTTAAAAGTGTCTCATAAATACCCATTTCCACCTCCACAAATATCTGTTAAATGGCATCCGGCCATGGATCCATATTTCCGCCAGTAGCAGGTTCAACTGTTTCCATACCTTCAGGATCAGCTCCATCACCTTTTGTTTTCACTGCATCATCAAATACAGGATCCTTAGGTGTCAGAAAATCTCCCTTATTTATATCCACTTCCGGGCGCTCACCTTGTCTTGGTATATCAAATCGAACATTATCATCATTATCATGAATGTTACGTAGGCTGTCCATAATACTCTCGAAGCCTTCCGGTACCTCAGCATCATTATAGTAGGGTATATTTCTTGGATGAGGACCTGTCACCTCAGCCATACGAAAGAGCATATCTGCAAGAGATCTCAATGAAGCGGTAACCTGTCGCCAGGGAAAACCCGGAAAAACATAAATACGCTCCCACTGTTTCAGAGCCTTCTTCATCATTATCAGTTTTAACTCATCCTTTTCATTTTTAATCAATTCCTGAAGATCGCTCGGAGGATAAAAAATGTAAGGATTGGCATCCGGTGAACCAGGCAAACTACTACCTGAAGGTGGATGAAACACATAATCTGATTTTTTATAGGACAAATCAACTCCTAATATTTATTAAACAGTAAGATTATAGATGTTCTAGTATTAAAGGATTATTAAACGAGGACTCAGGGATGAACAAAAAAAGCCCTGCGAAGTACAGGGCTTAAAAAAATACTTATGAAAGGACGATTTATCCGACCGGAGTATTACTCAGCATTCCCTCTTTTTTACCGGTCAGATCACGCATACCTTGAGCTTTTATCTTCTCGAATTCATCTTGAAAGACAAAATAGAGTGTCATAACAGCATCAGGTTTTTCCTTCCAGGAATCCAGAGGATATGTATCCCGATTCAAATCTTGTTTTATTTTCGCTCCGGCGCCAATAGAAACTTCAACCTTTTTCCTTGGTTCAGGAATCGATGCACTACGGATAGGATCAGAAGCTACAGATTTTTTGAGACCCCTATTCTTTAAATTCTGTATGGTTTTCTTTATTCTCTCTTCACTCACATCTTCTTGAACCATATAACTCATTTTTAAAGTCGAAGGTTTCTCTTCGAGAACACCTGAAAAGCTTTTAGTATCCACATTATTTACCGCTTCATTAGTATTACAGTGGTAAATGGCACTACCATTACTAAAAGTTGTGTTACTCAAACCTTTCATATAGCTCTTATTACCCGTGCTATTTTCAAAATCATAATTACAACCAAGTTTTCCTGATCCTATTAGATTAAATGAGTCTGGAAGTATACAGTGCTTATACAAAACACCACCCCCACCTCTACTCATGGTCTGAACTTCTGGACGCATTTCCTTCGGTGAGAAGAAGGCAAAGCCATAAGCAGGTACCGTATTTTTCTTCCCGATAAGACTGGAAGCAACATCCCGTAATTCATCTTCACTGAAAAAGAACTGTCTTACAAGACCATCATCAGCTCGGAAACCGTCCCACCATAAAGGGTGCATAGACTGATAATTTCTTGCCGGCCATTTAAACTCACATTTCGGACAATACCTATCAGCCATAAAATCACATTTATGCTTAGGGCATTTATCAGCAAAACTTTCAAGAAAAAATCCTTC
>Ga0307376_10005917_pt1 | contig 10924 bp, 8 predicted proteins | sample TR2MG_FD_202536 | JGI IMG/M metagenome (GOLD analysis project Ga0307376, IMG submission 202536) | Soil microbial communities from Risofladan, Vaasa, Finland - TR-2 | ecosystem: Environmental > Terrestrial > Soil > Coastal area > Acid sulfate soil | place: Finland: Risofladan, Vaasa | collected...
TTAAATCCGATTCGGGCCGGGATTGTAAAAGATTTAAAGTCGCTTGACAGGTATGCCTACACCGGTCACAGCATTATTATGGGAAAACGCAAAAATCCTTGGCAAGATACCGATTCGGTATTGCAACATTTTGGTAAAAGCAAATATGCGGCACGAAAAAAGTACCGGGACTTTGTGGACAAAGGCATCGGCCGGGGGCGAAATCCGGAGATGACCGGAGGAGGACTATTAAGGAGTATCGGTGGTTGGGGTGTATTAAAATCGATGCGGAGGATGAAGATTCATATAAAGGGAGATGAGCGCATTTTAGGAGACAGTGATTTTGTCGAAAAAGTTCTGAGCCAGGCATCAGAACAAATGGAACGACGGTAACGTTTAAAGGCGGAAGGATGGACGCTGCCAAAAATTACCGAAAGAGTTGCAGAAATCTTTGGCATTGAAAAAGACCAAGTGGTAGTCGCCGGAAAACAGCCCGATCGGGTACGTGCCCGTAGTGTTCTGGCCTACTGGGCGATTCGGGATCTGGGCCTGACTGCAACTGAAGTTGGCAAGTACCTCGGGCTGAGCAAATCCGCTGTCAGTCGGGCGGCCACTAGAGGCCAAAAACTGATCGTCGATCAATTCTTGTCCCTGAAAGACTAGAAACGCGTAATTTCAACCCCGTCCCCCTTTGCGTAGGATTAAAACAAGCGGTGAAAATGGCAGTTGAACATTATGAAATAAATGCTGAAATAGAGGCTGAAACCGTTTTTGGGTAAAAATCTTATATTCAATACATCTAATCCCAAAATAATATTTCCTTGACGATATCAAGATAAAAGGATATGCGGTACCGTCAACAATTATGTGTGAATTTTTTACGCCATTTGTTTCATAAATGGCAGATTGGCGGCAACTCTTCCTATGGGCTTCGACCTCCAGTGAAGTTCCATTTTTAAACAAATAAAAGTTAGCAGGGTATAACAGGAACGTTCCCCTGCCAGGATCTCCATGGGTTTTGTTCTTCTTTTAAATTCTTTATTAACGCGCTCTATAACGTTGGTTGTTCGCAGGCAAACCCATTCTTCCTGGGGAAACTGCAAATATGTCAAACACGAGTTTAATGAATTTTCCAGGCACTTCACTGCTGAAGGAAGATCCTTTTCTCTCATAGCCTTGAACGACTCAAAGAACTCGATAGCCTTGGATTTTGAAGAGGCATAAAAAATGGACCGGACTTGGTCGGCAACATTCTTTTTCAGCTTCTTGGGAACTTTCGCCAATACATTGCGCGCCACGTGTATCTGGCAGCGCTGCACTTTCGCTTTGGTAAATTCCTCCGTGAAAACCCGTTCAAGGCCGGGCAAACCATCCATGATTCCAAGCTGGACTCTATTTGCATCGAGCCCCCGTTTTTTGAGATCCTTGAACATCTCTCGCCAGCTGGTAGCTGATTCCTTATCGCCTGATTGCAACCCAAGCGCTGTCCTATGTCCGGTTTCTGTAACCCCTATGGCCACAAGAACAGGTACCTTCTCAATAGATCCGGCTATTCGCATCGAGAAAAGAGTGCCGTCTATATACAGGTATTTGATTGGCTCTACGGACAGATCTCGCTGTCTCCAAGCCTCTACTGATTCAGCCAATTGCTTGCTGGCGTTGCTGACTTCGGTTGCACAAATCTTGCGTCCAATGAGTTTCTCGGAAATCAGAGACAGGGTGCGGGTGCTGACTCCGCTGAGAAACATGACACAAAGATCCTCTCGCAAAGCGTCTTCGTACTGCTTGCTGCGAGGGATTACCCGGGTTTCAAAATCTCCGTTGCGATCCCTGGGGATGCGTACCGCAACATTACCAATGCCCTTGAGCGTATAATTACGATGATAGGAACCGTTTCGATGATTGCTCTTTCCCGCTTTTCGCTCATACCGCTTTCGTCCAAGGAAATCGGTCAGTTCCGCATCCATGAGTTCGGTCATGTACAGGGCCACGCTTTCTTTGACGTCAGCGCGAATCATCTCAAAAAGATCATTGGGTTGTTTGCGGATTTCGTTGATCAATTCCAAGGCTTCTGTTACAGTGATTTCCATCTTCATTGGCGCTTCTCCTTTCTTTGTGGATGTTTTGGACGACACCCTTATAAAGGAAAAGCGCCTTTTTTTCGAGATTTATCGATTTCACACAAAAAAGAATACACTACCGGATATGCATTTTTATCAATCAAACTAAATAGTTCTTATTGATACTGATTCTCATTTCCATCCGGCTCAATTCTCATCTATTCCGCTGGTCTCAACTTACTCCTGAAACTGTCTCTTAATCTTATACAATCGCTAATTTTTACTTAAAAAATGTATCTGAAATTCGAATATTCTGTTTTTAAATAAACCAATATATTCCGCGGCTGGTAAAAATCAGGCTTTTTTTCATATGGGGATGTAAATAGACGGCCATTTAATATCTCTAATTGGAACAAAAATAGGCGTCTATTGATTATTAATGTTAGCTAATTGGATTAGCATTACTTGTTGGCGCATCTGTAATGCTGGCAGAAGTACCTACTTTTAACGATGAAAGGAGAACCGATATGAATTGGAATTTTCGAATAAGATTTCTTGTAATTCCACTGTTAGTGTTGAGTCTTAGTGGCTGTTTAGGGGTCACTCATAGGAAAGTGGAAAACGGCAAGATTATTGCTGGGCCAGTTAATTATTATGACAAGTCACCAGATCGTACTATTATTGTTGAGCAAGACCCGGATGGTGTTTCTCCAAAGGTCTATTTACAGTTTTCTGCACGATCCGACCAGGGTCTTTTTGGCATAAGATATTCAATTGAAAAGTACAACAACGAAGTGGGTAGCTACCAGAGGGTCGGAGCTGGATCCAAGTTGGGAATTTCGAATGTTGGTCGTCAGTTAGTTTGCGTCAAGTCCATAGTGCTTAGTGAATATGATGGTATGCCTATTTTGTTAGATCTTTCAGGTACAGGCATGTCGACCCCCTTGAAACTGACGTTCGAGGCAATTGAGCGAGATGGAAATACTAAAATAATCGAGGCAAAATACTTCGAGTGGCCCAAAATACTGGACATTGGCGGACACTGATTTAACAGACATATAGCTACCCATCAATCAACCGCGTAGCGCGCCCGGCGGCCGGTTATTTCAAATGTTTAGACTTCAGATATCTCCAGCATATTCTGGACAGATTTGGCCTGAGATAATCTCAATATCTGTAATTGGCTGATATTTGATTTTTGGGGTCCACCAGTTTAAAGTTTTTTACAAACTTTTTTTAATTTTCGAGAATCGGAGGTGAAAAATGTACGATTTAAAGGCATACGCTTTTCGTAAGGATGGGGTAATATATGTTACAGTGTCAGGCAATCTTCCAAATTCGTGCTATACTGCAGAGATAGTTGATAAGTATCCCGGAGGTAACATCGTATATATACGAGATCCCGGATCTGCTCAGGTGTTCATCGATGAATTTTTAAAACCAAACTCTGGTGTATGCTTAATGGTGTTAGTTCCTTGGGTGTCCCATGTTAGCATAGTGGACGATGTATATAATCATGTTGCCATCTTCGTAAACGGCGACCCAGTTGAAAAAGTTGAAGTGAATGATGAGCCTAAGGAGTTTCGGGTAATTGCTCTAACGGCTTCGGAGGTAGAAGGATTCAAAGGTTGTTCAGTAATACCATCAAATGCTGTCTATCCCGCTATTTACAACTCGGTCTATGGACCGAACTCCAAAGCCGAATGTGATGAATGGCTTAAAGAAAATTGTGTAAAACTGATGGGAAGTGATTGGTCATTTCCATTGGGATTAAGCGGGGATGGGACTGGTGAATTCCCTCATGGTAACAAATAGAGTGATATATGAAGAACTGAATTTTATGAGGTAATCTCAATGTATCACAGAAATGGCAGATCTGGAATGCAGAATGGATATCCCCGATTTCGCCGTAATATTAACATAACGAGTTTGATATCAATTATTTTTAATAGATTTTATGTCGTGGCGAGGAGTTCGTAGTTTGGAGCCATATCTCCACTTTAAATTCAATCCGTCTGAAAAAGAGAAAGAGATTGATCTGATTGATCTTGGGGAATCTCTTGTTGGTTTTGATAAGCTTATACGTTATCTTGTTAAAATAACGAACATCAAAGGAAGTGTATCAATTCAAGCAGTTCGCTATAGAGATGGTTCAATAATCGTTGATACACTTGTTTATATAAAAGATATTTTAGACCAATTACCTTTTGACAACATTACTGATCTGCTTGATTTTTTGAAACTCGCTAATGATATGGTTTGGGAGATGGCTAAAGATTTTTTCAGTGAAATAAAACCAGGCTACGAACTCTTAAATGACTATTTCAGATCTCACCCTCTAGACCTCGGATTGATTGTTATTGTAATAAATACGCTAATCAATAAGGCACAAAAATGTAAAGAAAAAAAAGCGTTGGGGAATGGTGACATTCCAGAAAGATATGCTTTAGAACTTCACAAATTGATTCACAAGCATATTTTTAAATTAGCGATTAAGCCAATAATAGATGACAAATTAGATTCAATCGAAGTAAGCTTTGAAAGGGATTTTGTAAAAGCAGCAAAAATCGATCAGGGTAATTTTGAAAATTATTTGGGTAAAGATGACCAGATTCTTCCTCATTTAGAAAATGGTTTGATATATGATTTTTCTGGAGAAATTACGAGTCTAAAAAGCACAAGAGGTGACAGTTTAACCTTTCAACATTCCTTTAAAAAAAAAGAATACAATTTAGATTTACTTCCACCTGATGGTGAAACCACAAAAGGATTTACTGATTATTATAAGGAAAAAGTTATAATAAAGGCGGAAGTGATTCGCACATCTTTTTATAAGAAGCCAAAACTAAAACTAAATACCATAGATTTTCAACAGATGCCCTTGTTTGATATTTCACAGGTAAAAGACTAAAGTGTGTCGATGAAAAATTTCTTAATCGATTTGTTTCGTGTTTGTTGTGAGGGTATGCAGGCTGTATGAATTGGATTCATGTTAAATATTTGGAAAGAAATATAAGGTTTAGCAAAGAACGTTTTTTCGAGATACTCTCAGAGACTGTCGAAAAACCTAAAAAAGGCATTTTATAAATCTCTAAGTGCCGGATATTATGGTGCGAGAATTTCGGGAAAATGCAGAATTTGGACTTTTTCGACAGTCTCTCAATAGATCACAACAAATGCAAAACCTAATATGCGGAATGGATATCACATAATCACCTGTCCACCTGAAATTGAATATATCACAACAATTTGGTATGTATAAAAATGGTTTTCGGTATCACATAGCCGGAGTTCATATTAATTAATTGCGTTCAGGATATTAGTTCCGAATCTTCAATTTTAGGCGATTCACAATGGAGGTAATCTGTAAGGGGCGAAGTTCAAAAAAATCCTACATATTGTAGGTGCTTTCTCCATAAAACAGAGCAAATTAAGCCACTGATCTTTCTTATTACTTCCTTTTAATGCTTATCCATTTCCGAATTTTTGCTATAAAATCATGCGTTGACGAATCTTAGTTTATTGTGTATCCATATTTCTAAATTTGTTCGGATATTTTATATTTCAATTGATATTGATTCTCATTCTCGTCCGTAGATCCTCTATTCTACTGATCTAAACTACCAATCAAACCAACGCTGATCCTGAGGTCTTGTTTATTCTGGGATGCTTTTATTTCTTGTTTGGGCAAAAATGGCAGTAGTACAAGCTTCTTTCGCACAAACTTCAAAAAAATCAGCTTCGTCTTAACTTTTGCTTTGATAAGTTTTATTTACACCTCTCTTAAGAAGCATCCCTACTAACCTTAAGGCATCTTTGTGGTATGCATGAATCGTCATAAACTCGCTTTGTGATTAACATAGCAAAACCCTTGAAAAATATAGAGAGGAGGTAAGATATGAAAATAACGATTGATGAAATTTTACCAGTTATAGAAAAAAATTTCAGAGAGAAAGGATTCGTAGAAAAAGTTAATGGGAGGATAAAAGAGCATGATAAAGAAGGGTTTAAGAATGTGGTTGAGGGTGAATTAAATAAGCTAATAGATAGTTTTGAGGAATTAAAAGACAAGCTGGGACACCTCGCTTCTTCTGTGCAATATGAGAGTTCTGTTTTTGGAAGCTGGTTAAGATTTAAATTAAGTCGACATGGTAGTTATATACCAGGACATGAAGATTGTAAGCTAACCCTTGATAAAGGAGTTTACTTCGAAGAACTTCATAAATTAATGCCTAAGCAATCGAATCTTTTATTCTCTGATGATTTAGAAATTAATGCTATGGTTAAGTTTGGTGGCTCCGATAGTGAAATAATCTCTAATGATGATAAAATTCTATTAACTCTTAAAACCACTGATTGGAAAGAAATTAATGAAGATATCGAAAATAAAATAAAAGATGTTAGGTCATTTATTATCGGAGAATCAGGAACAACCTCTTCTCTGAATAAAATTATCAAGGATAAGCTCTGCAATTTCTTAGAGAAGCTGCTTTCAAAAAAAAACGTCTATAAAAAAGATGAACTCTATAAAATATTCTTATTTACTTTTTACTACTCAATTTGCCAACAAAAGATGGCACCGCCCATATATCATATTATAATTCCATTTAATGTTGGCGGGAAGCGTTTAGCTTCATATTGCGGAGCTTTCAAAAAAAATCTAACAGATGATAATATCAATGCCATTAAAATATTATTTAGCGACGTTGTATCACGCCTGTATGCCTTTGAGTGCCTTTCTTTTCATTACCATCCAGAGGTAACTATAACAATTAGAGAAAATGTTATTCGTTTATGTTCTTTCATCAACGATAAAATACCTGATGAATTGGATGAATTCAAAGAAAGAATCAAAAAATTACAAGAGAGAGGTAAGCTTATGAACCCAAGTGGTGATCTTGATAAAATATCAAATACAATTTGCAGTGCTGATCCTAAGTTCTTAGGCTTGCTCGATGAGTTTGAAAGGAAAATAGGAAAGGATGAAGATAAAGGAGAATTCAATGTTTTGTTGTATAGCGAGCCTGGACTTGGGAAGGAATCGCTTGCCCAGCTCATCTACTTTTTTAATATAAGATCCCGAATGGATAAACCAACTCATGATAGGCGCACTCTAGAAATTTTTGAAAATCTAAATGATGCGTACAAGTCAAAATACATAACATGGTTTAAAAAAAGAGGGATTATTAAAGATAATTCCTTTGTAGATGAACAAAAATGGAATGATAGATCTGAAAAAGGAAAAAATGATTGGCACTATATAGTGGACAATATGGGGAGCATCTATTATGAAAAATACATCAACATTCTATTTGGAGAAAAAAACACTCCCGGTATTATGACACGTGCTCACTTGGTCTCAGGAGCAGTATTTCTCGACGAATTAAATACTATGGATAGGCGAATAGCTAGCGGGATGTTGAGAGCTATTCAAGATCCTTATACGATACGCCCAAACAAAGGCAAAGAAAACATTAAACTCAGTTTGCTGGTCATTTTTGGAAGCAACAAAAGTCCAGAGAAGCTTATATCAGATGGCTTTAATCCAGCGTTTTTAGATAGAATTACACAACTATCTTTTAGAGTTTCTCCCCTTCGAGAAAGGAAAGCCGATATTGCCGTTATCTTTAATCGTTTAGTTAGGGAAAATAATAAAGATAATAAAATACGTTTCATTGACCTTAACGGCCTTCGACTACTTATTGAATTACCTTGGAGAAAAAATGTTCGGGAATTGAAGTACATTGTTGAAGACTTGTTTGCTGAGAGGGAAAAACGTATGATGAATGACAAAGAAGCTAATTGGATTACTTTTGATGAGATTATGAAGTGTGTCGTTAAACGGAGAATTATTTAGTATTATTGAACTGACCCCTAAAAATGGTCTATGTCGCAGCCACGGCTCCTCTACCTACAATTCTGTCCCTAAACCCATTTCAATGCCCCTTTTAGGTTCAGAGTCGAGTAATGGTGTCACATCTTGTATAGTGAATAAAAGATGACATAAAACAACAGTTCCAGTAAAAGACGTCATTATGGGCAGAGCTTGAGTAGTAATAGGGGACGTACATAAGAAAATAAGTTGACATGCGTAATGGTTTCCTGGTATGAGAATCGTATGCCGCGTAAGTCAAGAATAGATGCTCCAGGAGCCCTCCATCACATTATCGCCAGGGGTATTGATCGCAAAAACATTTTTAAAGATGATAAAGACAGGAATAGCTTTTTAGAAAGACTTGGCGATATTTTAGCCGAAACCCAAACCTCCTGCTTTGCCTGGGCCTTAATCCCAAACCACTTTCATTTATTATTAAAGACCGGTGCGACCCCTATTTCTACAGTAATGCGTCGGTTACTCACCGGTTATGCAGTTTCCTTCAATAGACGCCATGGTCGATATGGACATCTTTTTCAGAATCGCTACAAATCGATTCTTTGTCAGGAAGATCCTTATCTTTTAGAGTTGGTTCGGTATATTCATCTAAATCCCTTACGTGCCGGACTTGTGAATGATCTGAGATCTCTGGATAAATATCGGTATGGTGGCCATGCCGTAATTTTAAAAAAGCATAAATACAGCTGGCAGAATACCGAATATGTCCTCCGGCTGTTTGCCGAAAAGGTTTCAACAGCCCGCAGGCGTTATCGGGAATTTGTAAAAAAGGGAGTTGCCCGAGGAAGGCGGCCTGAACTGGTTGGTGGTGGTTTGATTCGCAGTCTGGGTGGCTGGTCGGCTGTGAAAGCTTTACGAAAAGCCGGTGTCTATATGAAAGGTGATGAACGTATTTTAGGCGGCGGTGACTTTGTCGAAAACATATTGTCTCAGGCCGAGGAAAATCTTGAGCGCAAATACCGTCTGAAGGCCGAGGGATATGATTTCAACATGGTGGTTGACCGAGTATCGGATTTAATGCGCTTAACGCGTGAGGAAGTCCTCTCACCGGGCAAGTATAAAAAAGTCGTGGAGGCTCGAAGTGTTGTCTGTTATTGGTCCATGCGTGAACTTGGTATCAGTCAGGGTGTTTTAGCTCAGAAATTTGGGCTCAGTCAGCCGGCAATAAGTATGGCCGTTAAGCGCGGTGAGCAGGTAGTTAATAAACATAATTTTTGTCTGGTTAACTCATAGTCAACTTATAAACTTATGTACGTCCCCTATATCTTCCCTACGAGTCAAAAATATAGAAGGGCTAAAATTAACGGTGGAACCTTCAACAGAAGGCAACCGGATATCATAGGGGTAAATTCATTTTGAAGGATTTTCCATTTTTTGCAATTTTGTAAGAAATAAGATATATGTACCGAACGAGACCCGGTTTCAGGTTGTACTGGCAAGCTGTACTTTAACAAAAGCGAATATACATCGAAGAAACTCCATCCAACAAACTTTTTTGGCATATTTTCCTCTCAAAAGCACACCGAGCTATTACCGATTTAATAAAAAAGTATTAGAAATTATATAACGCCTCATACTCCATCTAATACCAATTACCTAGAAAATTTTTCCTGAAAAATACGCCAAAAATCATACTTTCGGCGTATTTACAATTTAAATTTCTTTGTATTACAAAAGTAGCAAATAGATCCCAATGTTAATACACGTTGGGGCGACTCTGGTTAAGTGACTCAACCTAAATGAAGTGGAATATATTGAGGCTGTAAATAAATCCAGTTTGCCGTATTTCGATTATTTGAACCAACTTTTTTAAACATAAAAGGAGGCGTAGTATGATGCGATGGTTGAAACTCGCCCGCGAGTCCGTCCAGTTGTTTTCTATACTAATCATCGGCGTCGTTGCCGCCCCGGTGCACGCCACCATCTACAATTTTACTGCGACGTACGTTGCGGGTATGGTGGATGACCCAGTAAATTTAGTTTGGGGGTATGGGTCAGATTTCACCCTTCAGTACACGGATGCCGACGGTGACGCCAGATTCTCACTTGATGAGCTGAACGTGGGAACCTTCAGCGGCGTCGATTGGACCTACGCTAAAGGTGATAATGTGGGGGTGCCTATGTTATGCGCGTTGATTTATAGCGTTCCGGTGTACCACGATACGCTGTCACCCTTTACGGACGGCACTCTCGGAACGTATTGGCCTTCGGGTGAAGTGGAAGACCTTCGATGGGAATTGGGGTCCACCACCATACGCCCCCTAGCCGAATGGTGGCAATAAAGCCAAGTGCCGGTCCCCATCCCAGGCGCAGTCTGGCTCCTCGGCTCCGGTCTAATCGGCATTGTCGGGGTCAGGAAAAAGTTTAAGACATAAAAGAATTTAAGTATCAGGCGATAACCAAGGCAGAGTCATTTGGCTCTGCCTTCGTTGTTGCCAATCTTTGATTTACTGCTATGTATCCCTTGCTGTGAAAGTGGCTTCATGAATTGTGATATCTAATTATTAGAATCGAACTGTTCTTGCTCCCTGCCCAACGGTCAGTGCAACCATGCACATTTTTTTGTGCATTCTAAGTCTTCCCTTAAAATATCTGTAAACCCATCATGCTTTAAAATAATCCCCTGAACACCTAAAAATTAAGGCTTTCCGGCTTTCCCTGGAAATAAGATGTTTCCCGGCCAATTTTTGGCACACAAATTGAAAATAGCTCTTTAAAAGCAACATACCGTTTCCGGAAAGGGGGCAAACCAATGGAGCATGATACAAATTGGAAAGTATTGAAAGAGAAAGAGGTAAAAATGGCTTTTAATATGGGGTTGCAGTCCGCCGTGTTTGTTTTGGAGAGGGCGGAAAAGCTTTCCTTTAGAGGGCGCAGATACCTTCTTGAATTACTGAAAAAGAATATTGCAGAAAGCGACTTGGACTAACCATTTAATATCAATATTAAATTTCTTTAATTACGGAATTTAAATGGGTATTTTATACCCTAT
>Ga0307376_10005921_pt1 | contig 10919 bp, 12 predicted proteins | sample TR2MG_FD_202536 | JGI IMG/M metagenome (GOLD analysis project Ga0307376, IMG submission 202536) | Soil microbial communities from Risofladan, Vaasa, Finland - TR-2 | ecosystem: Environmental > Terrestrial > Soil > Coastal area > Acid sulfate soil | place: Finland: Risofladan, Vaasa | collected...
ATTAATTATGCTTATAATCTTGGAATTAGACAATCTATTTCTACTAATGGTTCTCGTTATACCGCAGACCTTTCGGAGAAAACTTTAGGTGGTCTTTCTTGGATAAGATTTAGTGTTGATGCGGGAACTTCTAAAACATATTCCCTTATACATGGAGTATCTGAAAATGAATATTACAATGTCCTCAATAATATTAAAGATTGTGTAAAAATAAAAAATGAAAGAAAATATAATGTTGATATTGGAATTCAGTTTATTTTGATGCCAGAGAACATAGAAGAAGCAGAATCTTTAGCAAAAATAGCTAAAGATATAGGAGTTGATAATTTTCAAATAAAACCTGCACATAGTCATCCCAAAAGTTCATATTCCCCAAGTATTTATCAGTTTTCTCATGATACATTAGAAAAAAATCTTGAAAAATTAAATGATGAAAAGTTTTTGGCGGTTGTGAGAACTAAAAGTATGGAACGATTAACACAAATTAGAAATTATAAAGATTGTCATGGTTTTCATTTCTATGCAATTATTGATGCCAAGGGAAATGTTGTTCCTTGTAATATATTTTATGGTAATCAAGATTTTACATATGGTAATATTAGCGAAAGTTCTTTTAAAGATATATGGCTAGGAGAAAAAAGAAAGAATGTTATCAAAAAAGTATCATCTATGTGTTTTGAACAATGTGGGAATTACAGATGTCGATTAGATGTTATGAATAGATTTCTGGAAAGAATTAAAAATCCAGAAAGGAATGATGAGTTTATTTAAAAGACGGAGTTTTATATGAATAAAATAGATAGAGTTGAAAAATATAATGATTTTTTAAAGGAAAATGGATTTTCGTTAGACAGAAAAAATGAATATTGCGTTATGAATAGAAGCACAAGTCCTATCACATTAAATGCTATGGCAAGTGTAAAACTTGATAAGGTTTCAAATATTCTAGAAATAGGAAGAAATAATGGATATTCTTTTGGATTTTTTAAATTTTGTTTTCCGGATGCAATGGTTGTATCTGTAGACATACATAGAACAAAAACATCAGACAAAATTTCTAAACTATTTGAAAATTTTACATTTATAGATGGTACATCTTATGAAATAAAGAAACATAATATAATATTCGATATTGTTTTTATAGATGGTTGTCACACCTTTGAATGGTGTAAAAATGACTGGGAAAACATACAAAGTAATATATCTGAAAACTCAGTTATATTTTTTGACGATCTTGATTATGGAGATGGAGGAGTTCAGAGATTTTTTGATACAATTAATAAACAGAAATTCATAAAATATGTTGATGGCGATCCAATTTATGGAGTTGTATATGGTTGCAAATCGGTAGGTGAAAATGTCATATTATAATCCAATATGTATTGATAGCAAGATGAATCATTTTTTAATTCCAGAATATATTTCTGGATTTTCTATTATTGATGCTGGGGCAAATGTTGGTTGTTTTATAGAAAGAATAAGAGAAATGCATATATCTTCTCATATAATTGCCATTGAAGCTAGTACAACAAATATTAATATACTATTGAAAAAAAAGTATGAAAATGTAAGTATTATGCATAAGGCTTTAGTTGGCAATGTGACAAAACCATCAGTGATTTTTACAGAAGTAAAAGGACTACTAGAATGGGGGAGCGCAACAGATATTAATGAGCACAGAAGCCGCACTAATGGGAAAAGAATAAAATATGAAGTAGAAACCATATCACTTAAAGATATTGTAACTGAGAATATTGATTATCTAAAAATGGATATAGAGGGAAGCGAAACCGATGTTATAAATACTCTAACAAAAGATCTAGCAAAAAGAATTTTCCAGATATCATTTGAAACCCATAACAACGATGAAGAGTTCCTTAAAGATAAATTAATAGATTTAGGATACGATGTTTTTGTTATGTCTGGAGAGATTTTTTGCGTTAGAAAAGACATTAAAGATATTTATGAAAAAATTAATAGTAACAAGATCTGATAATAATATAAAAGAGATGACAGACATCACTCATCCCATTATTAGGATGTTTTCGAAAAAATGGAATGCAGATTTTGAAATATTTGATCATGATTCAGATTGTAATGATATTTTGGGAAGAAGTCATTATCGCATAATGAAAGTCGGAGAAAGACTAAACGAATATGATAAAATTCTTAGTATCGATTCGGATGTAATTATAACACCAAATTGTCCAAATTTATTTGATATTGTTCCATTTGAGAAAGTCGGAACGATTTATGAAGATAAAGGAACAAGGCAAAAACATAGACAAACAATAATACAAGAAGTACAAAAAAAATGGGGCTATGTAAATTGGCAAGAAGGATATCTTAATACTGGTGTTTTTATTGTTTCTTCTATTCATAAAAATATTTTTGAAAAAGAACAAGGGGAATATTGGATTGGATTTGGATATGATGATATCCATTTTGGATGGAAAATACACAAATTTAATTATTTAATACATGAACTTGATTATAGATTTAATCATACGACAATGTTTTCAGAGCCATGGAATGGAAACAAAAGCAGATTTGATTCGTATATAATACATTATGCTGGACGAGGATGTTTTGATTGTAATAGCAGAATAAAACAGATAAAAAAAGATGCAAGTCTTGTTTGGAGTAATAAAAATGGAAAGATTTAAATGTCATTACGATAAGATTAAATTTATATATTTTAAACACCTTTTGGACAAAAATGGATTTGTTTATTACGGAAATAATAATACCCCGACTAATAAAATAGCTGCATTTATTGGCGATAGATTTAATGTTTATGTTGATTGCCATGATGGAGGTACTGGTGAAAATAATCCCAAAGTTATCTGTCATGCTTGTGGCAAGCCATTTTTATATTTCAAAACTGCATATTCTCCATTAGATTATGAATCTGCGATAGAAGGTTTTGACGGATGTGGAGTAGTAGAACCATTTTTTAAGTGGTGTGGCGCAAATTCTACTGACGGATTTTTTAATCAACTATATCCATTTAGAAAACAATTCATTGAAAAAAATAAAAATACCATTAAAAATTATGATATTGGATTTTGTTGCGCTTTAGAAGGACATGCTGTTTCTGAAATTAGAAAAGACTACTATCATAAATTTAAGTGTATCTTTGGAGATAAATTTTATCACAGAGAAAAACTTAAATATCCTGAATATATAAACCAAAGCTTACAGTGGAAAACATCATTTAATTGTAGGGGGTGTGGAGAATATACATCTAGAATAATTGATGCCTGTTCTATTGGTAAACCATCTATCCTAAGTTCTATTTATTTTGATAATGCTATTAGCTGGAAAGGATATATACCACAAATAAACTTTGAAGATAATGAATGGGTAAAAAGTATTTCCGATGTTATTGATAATTATGATGAATGGGGTCAAAAGTGTTTATATTATTTTGAACATTACTGGACCCCAGATGCTATATTCCAATATATGATTACAAGAATAAACAAATTTGAGTCAGAGTTAAAATGATTATTTCTATCAATAGAACATTGATTAATGGTCCATATGGTGGAGGCAATAATATATTATATATGTTTTCTAACTATTTGACAAAATTGGGTCATGTGGTTCTAGACAAAATAAATAAAAACACAAATGCTATTTATATCTGGGAATCTAATCCTTCATCCATGTCTTTTAGCATTAATAATATTAAGGATTATTTGTTAAAAAATGAAGATTGTCTTGTTGTACATAGGATTAATGATAATGGATTGCATAGAAATGATTCATGTAAAAGAGATGAATGGTTTAGGGTTGCTAATTCAGTAGCTAATAAAACTATTTTTATAAGTGAATGGGTTAGAGAATATTATAAAAATTTGGAGATAGATGGAATTGTAATTCATAATTCCGCAGACAGAAAAATATTTTATCCTGTAGATACAGTTAGAAATAGTAATGTCCCTATAAAAATTGTAACACATCATTGGTCAGATAACATAAATAAAGGGTATGATATTTATAGAAAAATAGATGAGTTTTGCTGTAAAAATCCTAATATATGTCATTTTAGATTTATAGGAAGAGAAAATTGCCATAAGTATTTTTCTAATAACTGCGAGAAAATTTTGCCACTTCCGTATAAAGACATACCTCCATATTTAAGATCTGAAGACGTATATGTTTCAGCTTCTTTATATGAAGCTGGAGGATGTCATTTGGTAGAAGGTATGAGTTGTGGTTTAATACCTATTGTTAGGAAAGGAGGAGGCGGAACTGAATGTTATTCTAAAAACTTTGGGGTAGTATTCTATGATAGCAACGACCTTATAAAATATATTATACATTTGTATAATAACTATAATGTGTTTTGCCAAATGAAAAAAAATATTGTAACCCAATATAATTACTCTTCTGAGGATATGTGTTTCCAGTATTATGATATTTTAAAATCTTTATGCAGGAAAGAAAAATAATAAATAGGAGTTTAAATGCCTTTAATGCCATTAGCAAATGTTATGTTGGAAGCGGAACATACCGTTTCTCCTAATCAAGATATACCCAAAGATCAATTAGATATATATTTTCGTGACGAATCGTATTTTCTTCCGGAAGGTAAAACATGGAGCGATCTTACCGATAAAGAAAAAGCAGAAGTTAAAGCCAAATATAGATTTGATCCTATGAGACCTTCATTGTATCAAGGGATCACTGGTATAGGACCTCAAATGATTGGATAATTTCCATCACTTCTTTTCTTTCTAATTTGTATAATATGAAAAATGGAAAATACTATGAATAATGGCATAATAATGTTTAATAAGAACGAGAAAGTTACTGTTCGGGCACTTGTTTCTCTATATACTATCCGTCAATATTATGATGGACCAATTACTTTTTTTATAGAAACTTCTCCTGATGGTTTCAAAGAGTCTGTAGAATATTTTGGATGTAATATAGTGGAATTAGAAGAGAATAAAGATATTAAAACTTTAACTAGAAAAACTCAAATTTTTTCAAATACTCCATACGATAATACTCTTTGGCTAGACTCTGATACTATTTTACTTGGCAAAATAGATGAAATGTTTGAATATCTGGAAAACTATGATGTGGCAATACCTCATTTTTCTAATTGGTGGAGCGATGGCCCAATTATAAAAAGAAGAATAAATAATTTCAAAGATCATGTTTCAGAAGAAATCTTAAATAAAGCCCTTGAACATAAACCAGCAGTTAATACTGGAGTTGTGGCATATAGAAAAAATTCTCAATTTTTAACCGATTGGATTAATTTGACTATTAAAAGTGATGGATTGTGTTTTATAAGTGATGAAGTCGCTTTTCAAGTACTATATCCTTCATATCCTGGAATTTATATTGCCCCAATGAAATTTAATACAAGTGCAAGATTCGGGAATGATGTAGAAGATAAGCGTATTGTTCACATGCATGGTAGCAAGCACTGCATACCACAATTCCCTCTTTGCGCACAATATTGGATTCCAACTTTTAACTTAATGCGAAATGATAATATCGCAAATATAAATTATTTTGTAGAGAAATATTCTGATCGCAGATTAAGAAAATTTCTTAAAGGCGAAAGGGTTTGGGGAAAAGAAGAACAAGCAGAAGATGATAAAAATGATAAAAATGATATAGATTGTGGTATAAAACAATCAAAAGATGTTACTGCTAATCAAGATGTAACAATTGTAACGGCTTGCGATGAAAAATACGTCGATATATTAAGAGAAACATTTCCTAATTGGAGAAAATATAAGAATATAGATGATTATCCTGTTATAGTATTTGTTCATGGAATGTTAATAGATGATTCTAGATTAGATTTCTTAAAATTGCCTAATGTCAAAATAATTCCATGGTCTATGGATAATGTTGAAAACCATCGTGAAGAGATGTTAAGTGCATTTGTATTTGGTACTGCTGAAAATGTTAAAACAGATTATTGGCTTAAATTGGATGCGGATAGCTATGCAACTGATGATAGACCATTTATTGATGATTCAATGAAACAATTTGATTTTTGCGGACATAAATGGGGATATAGTAGGCCCGACCATATTAAAAAATTAGATGAATGGGCAAAACAGCATAATAGACCTAAACTAAAAAATGCAAAACCAATGATTGAAGATGGTAAAATAGAAGGAAATAGATTTTATCATAATACAAAGAGAACAATATCATTTATTCAATTGCACAAAACTAAATTTACAAGATTTTGTGTTAAGCTATTGAATGAAAGACGTTTACCTGCTCCTACACAAGATACATTTATGTTCTTTGTTGCTAATAGATTTGATCCTGATCATGTTGGTGTTAAAAACTTTAAGAAGGGTTATGGCTTTCAACAAGGAAAGTTAAAAATGGGATCAGAAGGAATGCGTCAAAAATTGCTTGAGGTTGATGAAGCATTTAATAAAAAGATTATATCTAGCAATACAGAAAATATTATTGAAGATATAGACTCTAATGAAAATGAAAATGAAAATATTCATGTAGAAAACGAAAAAACCAATCTAAAAACCGTTAGTGCTACAGAAACATTAAAGAAACCGCAACCATTTTTCCTACCAGAAGGTAACGGAGTTGTAGTAGAAATTAGACAAATATTATGAGCGAAAAGTTATTAACTATAGCAGTTTCAAATAGAAACAGAATGGCTCCTGACAATAAGGCAACTAAACTATGGGTTAGTTCTATAGAAAATCAAGTCAATAAGAATTTTGATGTAATTGTTGTTGATGGCGGAAGTAAAAACTATACAGAGTTAAAAGACTTTCTATCAAAACATAATATATTTTGTATTCAACATATTATTGGAGAGAAATTTCATAGAGGGCTTCTTAATAACGTTGGAGTAAGAAACGCAAAAACTCCTTATATTGCGTGTTCAGATGCGGATATGTTTTTTGCCCCAAAGCTATTTGATACTGTTATATCTATGTTAGACCCGAATAAATTTATTGAATCTAGAACTATGTATTGGAAAGATGATTTTATTAATAAAATTTATAAAGGAATTTTAGATCCAGTTAAAAATATTGATTCTTGCAAGCAAGGTAGAATAAAAAAGCGTACAACTGCCGGAGGTTTTCAGTGTGGGCATATAGATATATGGAATAAAATTAGAGGATATGACGAAAGGATGGACGGATGGGGTTCGGACGATGTTGATTTGGTAGCCAGAGTAGGTATGGCTGGATTTAAAATTAAATGGTTAGGGGAATCATTAGAGTCGATAATGCTTTTTCATCAACCACACGATAAGCCAAATTATATTCAAGATATGAAAGACCAATATAAGAATCTTGATTTTTATTACAATATTAAATCATACGCTGCTAATCCTGATGGATGGGGAGGGATAAAATAATTACCAAGCTACTTTATATCCATGCATAATAGATCTTTCTCTAATTTTAATAGCTGGGGATAATCTTTCAAAATTAATATTTTTGTTGTGTTTCTCCGCATGACAATTGCAACAAAGTAGTTGACATTGTTTTATTTCGTCTTCATTTTCGTGAATTTTTTTAAAAGACCTTCCGATTTTGGAAATATTGTTTGTTTTGGTTTTTTGGTCTGGATGATGAAATTCCATGCAAGCTATATTTTTACTATATCCGCACAATATACATTTTTGAGATCCATTAACTTTCATTAGTTCTTTTTTAAGCAATATACTTTTTATTTTGGGATTGTGTATTTCTTGATGACAGTTTCTACATAATAGTTGGCATTTTAAAGCTTCTTTTTTAATTTTCTCTATGTTGGTTCCTTTTTGATGTTTCCATATTAATTCACTTAAGCTTTTTTCTTTATTTTTTTTAGTATGATGAAATTCCAACACAAATATATTTTTATTTTCGCATTTTTCGCATCTCCCACCCTTTAAATTAATTATCCATATTTTTTTACTCCATCCCCCAATATAATTGGTTTCGCTTTCTTTATATTTCTTTCTACAATTGTATCTTTTTGATTTGTTAAGCATTTTTATAACTGTTGCATTTGAAATATTAAGTTTTTTGCTAACTTGTTTGGTTGATTTGAAAATTTTCCAACTATGTAATATTTTTGCTAACTGTTTCCTATATTTGCTATTTTTGATTTTCATTTGATTTTCAGAATAGTTAGGTTGGTTGTATTTATATCTGTGTATGCTTTTTTGGTATTTTTTTGATAATGCTAGGTCTTTTATGGTTTTGTTGTAGCTTATTTTGAGATTTTTAGATGTTTCTGAAACCGAATGATTTTTTCTCCAACAATTTAGTGCGCCGGCCACTTTTTTTCTTCTCTGACTATTTTTTTGATTCATTTCATTTTCTATTTTAGACGCTTTACAATATTTTTTATAGTGTGTTTTTGGATAAGCTTTTGTTAGTTTCAATAATTTCCTAATTTTTGTTCTGTTCGTTATATTTAAAGATTTTGCAATTAGATGGATAGATTTATATTTTCTCCATAATTTGAGATATATGGCTATTGTGTTTCTAATCTTACTATTTTTTTCTAGAAGTTGAATTTCAATATCCTGATCACATATATGCGTATGTCTGTTATTACTGTTTAAATATCGTTTAGACTGTTTTAGCAATTGCTGTATGGTCGGTTGCGAAATATTCAACAATCCAACAAGTTTTCTAATTGAATGGACGTGTCGCCATTTATTTAGCACAAAAGCAATTTTATTTCTATACTTGCTTCCTTTTTGGTTCATCCATTCGTTTGTTCGCCTACTCATTTTTCTTTCTCCTTATATCTTTCGTCAATAATTCTTCTAAGAAGTTCTGCCATTGATATTCCAATTTTTTTAGATTCTTTTTCTAGGTTTATTTTGCCGGTTTCTGTTAAGTATATTTGTGTTCTTTTCATATTTTACGCGCCATCCTACATCTATTATACATTATTGTTCAAAAATAATTGCGTGAAACCATTTGCGGTTTGTATAATAGTCGTAAAGTTTTGGATTTAAAAATCATGAAAATAGTAATTATACCTGGAGTTGGATATCAAAAGGATAATGGAAAAGAAAATTGTTTAGGTAAAAATATTCAAAAAGAAATTAAATGTGATTTTGAGATATTTAACTGGGATCATTCTCTTTTAAAATATAATATAAAAAGTATAATGGAGATGTATGAATGTAAAGATACCTCATATTCAGATTTAAGAAAATTTGTTGCAGAGGTAATATTTGATTTTGAATTCGCAATAAAATATGGTAGTATGATAGATATTCCAGAAGCAGATTATTATATCGGTCATTCTGCTGGTTCATTATTTTCTATGTCGCAAAGTAAACCTAGTGCTATGATGGGTAGTCCTGTATCTTTAGTTAAATATTTGCCAAGAATATCTAACGAAGAAAGCTATTTTATAAATAGCATTTTAGATAGTAATAAACCAATTTTAAATATAGTTAATAAATATGATGTAATAGCATATCCTATGCAAGAACCGTGGGTTAAAAATGTTTACTTTAGAGAATCTATATTTAATCCGATATCATATTTTCCTCTAACGGCACATTTGTGCTACTGGAAGAATAAATTTGTTGCAAAAGAAATTGCAAAGCACATTAAAGAAGTGACGAAGTGATGGTAATTTTTGTATAATAGAGAGAAAACGAGGATACAATGTTAGATACATTGTCTGTAAAAATTGGAGAACCGGAATTCATCGGTGAAAAAGTAAAGGAGAATATCTAATAATGACTATCGAAATAATGATTTCTTGTTTTTTATACCAGCACCGAATGTGCTGGATGCTAAGTTCAATACTTCAACAAAAAGGAGATATTCCAGATATTGTCACAAGTATATCATATCTTCCAAATAATGGCAATCCGACAACAGAACAATGTATTGATTTTTTTAAGAAAGAAGGGTTAAATATAATATCGGTTCCTGTTAATCAAGGGGAAGAAAGTAATAGGGCAATAGCAAGAAATATTAGGGCTAAAAACTCTAAGGCAGATTGGATTATTTTTGCCGATGCTGATATGGTTTATAGCACAAACCTATTCGAAGAACTAAAAAAGAAACTTGAAACAGAACAATGGAAAAATGAAAAAAGGGTTATAGGGGCAGATAGACATTCTTTGGAAATTCAATATTGTGTAGATTATTTTAATAATGATACTAGAGCATATCCTTGTGTTATACCTAATGTGGCAGAAGAAGTTTCAAAATGGCCTGTTTGGTATGTTAAGGGTAAAAGAATAGCTCCTGGATATTTCCAATTGGCAAGTTTGCAGGCCATTAAAGAAAAAGGTGGTATATATTCTCCTATTAATATAGATAGATGGCGAATGTGCAAAACAGATAGAGTATTTAGAAGTCATATGGGCGGGAAAGTAGGTATGGATTTACCAAAACAATATCATCTAAATCATGACCGTTCGGATGATCATGATTTACAAAGATAGAAAGGAAAAGATATGAGCGGTTTAATAGAGCATGCAAAAAGAGAACTAAAGATAGCAGGATTATTTGAAAAAGATAGTGACTATGGCGGCATGATAGCTCCTGACGTTATGGAGCTAATAGAAGTTTTTTCTAAACAAGGACATAGTGGGCATTCTGCAAATATGGTTTCTAATTTGTTTAATAAATTGTCTAGATTTGAACCTATATCTCCACTTACAGGAAAAGATGAAGAATGGGGTGAAGTTGTCAATTATCTTTTTCAAAATAATCGCAATTCTGCTGTGTTTAAAGAAGGTAAGGACGGCAAACCCTATTTTATATATGCATATTCTAAAAGGACTCCAAATGGGAATCTATGGCATGGAACTTTATGTCTAAAAGATGGTAGAAGTGTTGGAAGGTGTTATATTAAAGATTTTTCCAATATGCCTACTATAACTATTAATGTTTTAGAAAAAGAGATTGCAAAAGATGATT
>Ga0307376_10005922_pt1 | contig 10919 bp, 6 predicted proteins | sample TR2MG_FD_202536 | JGI IMG/M metagenome (GOLD analysis project Ga0307376, IMG submission 202536) | Soil microbial communities from Risofladan, Vaasa, Finland - TR-2 | ecosystem: Environmental > Terrestrial > Soil > Coastal area > Acid sulfate soil | place: Finland: Risofladan, Vaasa | collected...
GTTTGACAACCCCTCCGCCGCCGTGCTAGATTCGATATCGGTCGACCGGGCGAGAGAAGCCTATCGCCCGGTCCCCCTTGGCCAGGCCGCGCGCCCCACGAGGGAAGCGTTCGGCCGCCGGGGCAGAGCATTCCAGGTCGGAGTGCAACTGCTATCGACGCGGGTTCAGGCAAACTTGCTGCACGTGGAGGAATCATGTCAAGCGCAGTCTATTTCGGCTCGGCGAAGGTAAAGCAGCTCTCCGCCGAAGGAACCCTCCCGGCCAAGTTCGGCCGAATACTGGACGGGATCGATCTCAAGTCGATGTTCTCGGACAAGCGAGTGGCCGTGAAGATGCACGTCGGCGGCCACCTCGGATACACCACCATCCACCCTCTCTTCATCCGCCTTCTGATCTCCCGCATCAAGGACGCTGGCGGCAACCCCTTCCTGACCGACGGCTCCTTCTCCGTCTCTGGAGCCACGGCTCGGGGCTACACCGAAGAGGTCCTCGGCGCCCCCATCTACCCGGTCGCGGGAGCGCAAGACAAGTACTTCGTCACCAAAGACGTGGGCTACCGCTCGCTCGAGAAGATCGAAGTAGCCGGCAACATCGCCGACGCCGACGCCATGATCGTCCTCAGCCACGGCAAGGGGCACGGGGTGTGCGGCTTCGGCGGCGCCATCAAGAACATCGCCATGGGCTGCGTCACCGTCCAGACCCGCCGCTGGCTCCACGCCCTCATGGACACCGCCTTCTCCTGGGACAAGGAGGCGTGCAAGCACTGCCACATCTGCCGGGACAACTGCCCCGCCGGCGCCATCACCTTCACCGCTGACGACCGGTTCAGGATCTTCCTCCACAACTGCCGCTATTGCATGCACTGCGTCACCTCCTGCCCGGAGCACGCCATCGAAATCCAGGAGGAAGGCATCAGGTACTTCCAGGAGGGCATGGCCCGCGCCACCAAGGCCGTCCTCGACACCTTCGAGCCCAACCGTGTCCTCTACATCACCTCCCTCACCAACATCACCCCCCTCTGCGACTGCTGGGGATTCAGCACCCCCTCGCTCGTCCCCGACATCGGCATCATGGCCTCCGACGACATCGTCGCCATCGAAAAAGCCGCCCTCGATTCCATCAAAGTCGAGAACTACATCCCGGGCTCCCTCCCCGAGCAGCTCCAGATGGCCGAAGAAGACGGCCACCTCTTCTGGAAGATATGGCGGAAGGACCCCTACCTCCAGGTCGAAACCGCCGCCGAAATCGGCCTCGGAAGCAAGGACTACGACATCAAAGAGATCGAGTAGCAGCACGCTCGGCCAGACGAATAAGAGAGGGCGGCTACAAGCCGGCCTGCGCGTGTCGCACGAGCTCTCGCTCAAACGACGACAGATCCAGCGCGCGCGGGTCCAGCCGCTTGAGCTTGGCCAGCGCGGCGTCCAGGTCACCATCCGACTCAAGGCGCGATCTGAGCTTACGCGCTAGCTCCACAGGCAGTCCATACTCGTCCAGCGCAACGATCTCGGCCGGCAGGAAGAAGTTTTCTACGCGCGTCGCGTACGCTTCGTAATTGCCCGTTGGAAGCCCAAGCCGCCCTAGTACGTCTCGCTGGATGCGGTCCAGTGCCTGCAGGAGCTTGGGGAAGTGGAAGCTGGCCCAGGTCCTGAGGAAGTGCAGCGTGTCCTCCACTGCCTTGTCGGGATCCGTCGCGTAGGACCGCTGCCCCCCGATGAGATCTGCTGTAGTCGCTCCCTGCTGCAGGCGGCTCACGAGGTAGGCCAGTTGACTCGCGCTCACTACGCTCCCCGGCGCCTTTCGCCCGCCGTCGAAGTGCCTCCAGATGAGCTCGCATGCCGTCTTGAGCTCCCAGTAATGTGGCATCCCTTCCCACTGCAGTGCCGAGGCCATCGCGTCCACGTTATCCGTAATCTCCTGCGCAAGCTGCAGCTGGCTAAACGGGTCGACACCGTCGTTTTCCCTCAGGGTCTCATATCGAAGGACATCCTGACTCCGGAGCTTCTCGACTCGCCTTCTCGCATCTTCGGAGAGGTCTTCATCGTCGATCTGGATGAGGAGGCTCTCCGGCACGCTTTCAGATTGCGTCAGCGCCGGCGCATCGACCATCGGTAGTTCGTCTTGTGGCGGAGGGTTGAACACATACACGTGCCCGACGAAGTGCCTGAACATGCGGCCGGAACGCCCTCGGATGTTGTTGAACGTGAAGAGGTCGATGCTCTTCCGGTTGATATTGTGGTCGAGGACCATCATGTTCCTGGCTGTTGTGTTCACGCCCTCGATCAGCGTCGAGGTGCACACAAGAAACTTCATCTGCTCATCGTTGAACGCTCGGACGACCAGCTGACCGAGGGCACGCGATATCCGCCCGTGGTGGACCCCGATTCCGCGCCGGAGGGCCTTGGCAAAGCCCCAGTGCGGATGGTAGTGCGCCGCAACCCAGTCCGCTGCGCGCTCACACAGTTTGCTGGATTCGCCCAGACCAGCGGACAGTAGCGCTCGGGCCACCTGGCTTGCTCGCTTCGGCGACCTGCTAAAGATCAGGGTGGGGTCGTTGAAAGTGCGGCACAACTCGACTAGTCTGTCGAGGCGCTCCTCGTCGGTTTTCCTGTACTCTTCGTGCAGCTCCGACACGACTGTCTGATAGGAGGGCTGCATGAATAACCTGTAGGTCAGATGCTCCTGCATCCCCCGACCCAGGCTGCCTATGTTGGGCCCGAGCATGTAGAACTGCTTCGCGCGCTTGAGCAATCGATATACTGCCTCGTTGAGAAGCATGCACCTCTCGTCGTCATCACGTCCCGGGTTCAGCTTGTAGAACTCGTCGACCACCAATAGGTCTACGCGGTCCGGAAGGGCGATGCTAAGTACTCGCTCCTGGGTGCCGACGATGACGTTCCGATCAGACTGGGCCTGCGTCGCGTGAGTGATGATCTTGAATCGCCGCCGGAATCGGCGCGACAGCCGCCGACGCGTCTCATCTACGAGGGCGAGTGTGGGCACAACGATGACGACATTCGCATAGCGACCCGTTGCGATCAGCGCGTCGATGATGAGGCTCTTGCCGAAGCTGGCCGGCGCGGCAAGCACCACGTTGTCCCCGCCCAACAGAGCGCGGTACACCTCGGCCTGCGGCCGGTGGAATACAAGGTCGTCCTCCATGTTCTCTGGGCGATGAGCCTCGTACGCAATCTGGTCAGCGACTGACAGGTCGGCCGGTTCCGTCAGGTACGGGAATAGTCCCACCTGGCGAACGAGGCCGTCGACTACCAGTGCTGCAGGGCCAAAGTATTCGCGGAATTCCCGCGCACGCAACACGAGCTCTTGTGTCTCCGGCGAGTCCTGGTGGCTGCTAGCGAAGGCGCAGAGCGCCCGGGCCAACTCGAAGCTCGCGACTCTCACGGACTCCGCCGTAGACAGTCGCTCCCGCAGATCGGGGTAACTTACGCCAGACCTTGACATAGCCTGAGCCTCCGATCAAAGCAGTCCATGAGCGTACGCTTGGACCCCAACGGGAACAGGAACAGGTGAACCCTCACGTTCGGCAGCGTTCTCTGAGCGAACGCGTCGCGGTGTCTCTCCACCTCTCCACGGAAGGCCGCTTCGTAGGCTTCCGAGACTTCAGAGTGGGCCGCTACTGTCGGGCTGTTGTAGCTAAGGAGTGCGGGAATGCACACCGCATCGAAGATCTCATCAAGACTCGTGTTTGGGTGGAGAAGCCGTTTCAGGCGGTCCGAGTGCGGCCACCCGTCCTCAATCTTACGGGTGATCGCGGCAAACTCGCCTCGTAGGTAGTCTCTGCCCGTGTGCTTCTGCATCTCATCAACCACGTCCGCGATTGCTCTGGAGATGTCGTCGTAGAACTTGGCTTCCCCCAGCCACAATTCCAGCCCACCCGCGCTCGCGATCACGTGGACCGCGTCGAATCCCTTGACCGTATCGTTGGCGGCATCCTTGAAGTACCACTTGCTCACAGCCGGCACCGTATCGAAGACCTGCCTGAGCAGGACGTGCAGCAGAAGCTCTCCGATCTCCCCCCGCCTATCGTACTTCCTACTCGTGTACACGGTTTGCGCGGCTTTGGCAACGATACTGACGGCATTGTGCGGGCCAACCGAGTCGCGTTCGCTTTGCGTCAACGCGAACTCAGGCAGCCACTCCGTGAGGTGACGCGCGCAGTGATCGGCCCGCCATTCGCCTGCCTCGTACCCCGCGCAGACCCCCGTGAGTCCGGGCGCGATGTTCGCCTCGTGAACCCGTATCTCGAGGAACGGATCAGGCTGCCGGATTGAGTGTTCAGCCAACGTCTCCCCCTCGTACAGTCGCTCTCTAGCGCATAATACCACGAGTCACTCGTACCGCGCCACCACCCTCCCCGCCGAAAATAGACGAGAATAGGGGCGGTACAATAGGGACAGTCACCTATTTCCTGACCCCGGCCGCCTGCGCCCCCTCGCATTGTCGTCACGGCTCCTCTCATCCTCGATTACTTAGACGCCGCAAACAGGCTGGAGGTTCGCACCAGGTCAAGAAATGACCTTCTTTTCCCTCTTCTCCCTCCGCTCCTTTGGTGCGAACCATCTCTAACTGCAAGCGACGGAATGCCGAAGCGCACTCGGCCGTTGCCGTTCCCCGGGGGGGCCATCCGAGAACGCTCTCACGACGTCTCGGCCGTTGGGGAGGGGGAAGAATCGTGAATTGGGTTCCGGGGCTTGAATCCCGAAACCCAAGCCCAAGGGGAGGGTCCCTCCCCCCTCGAATCGCATTCACCCTATCGCAATGCTCATCTGTGCCCCCCTGTCGGGCTTCCGCCGGGAGGACACTCCCGGCGCCACCCACCGCCCTCATCCCCGGCCGCGCCCCGCGGCCACACCCTCCAGCCTCTGACAAGACGGTTGCGGGTGCCGCCGGCACCCGCGAGGGGGTCTGGGGGACGGCGGATACGTCCCCCAGCCAGTGCCCCACCCGGCACGGCAGTTCCGGGTCTCAGGCCATTGCGGGGGGCACGGGGGGCGGCAGCCCCCTGTCGGGCTTCCGCCGGGATGACAATCCCGGCGCCACCCACCGCCCTCATCTCCGGCCGCGCCCCGCGGCCACACCCCCCGGCCTCTGACAAGACGACCCCGAGTGCCGTTGCGGGGGGCACGGGGGGCAGTAGCCCCCTGTCGGGCTTCCGCCGGGATGACAATCCCGGCGCCACCCACCGCCTTCATCCCCGGCCGCGCCCCGCGGCCACACCCCCCGGCCTCTGACAAGACGGCTGCGGGTGCCGCCGGCACCCGCGGGGGGCGTGGGGGGCGGCGGCGGAGCCCCCCACAAACCCTCGCCCTACCCCAACACCCTCCGGATCGCGTCCTGCACCAGCTCATTGAACCGCGTCGCCGCCCCATCGAACACCGTATAGAGCACGGGGATAATGATCAGCGACAGCAGCGTGGACAGCGCCATCCCGCCGATGACCGCCACCGCCATCGGCGACCGCACCTCGCCGCCGTGCGCCGTCGCCAGCGCCACCGGCAGCAGTCCGAAGATCAGCGAGAACGACGTCATCAGGATCGGGCGGAGCCGCACCGGGCCCGCCTCCAGCAGCGCCTCCCGCATCCCCATCCCCCGGCTGCGGAGCGTATTCGTATAGTCCACCAGCAGAATCGCGTTCTTGCCCACCAGTCCCATCAGCATGATGATCCCGATCATCGTGATGATACTCAGCGTCTTGCCCCCGATGATGATCGCCAGCAGCGCGCCGACCAGCGCCATCGGCAGCGAGAACATGATAATGAACGGGCTAAGATACCCCTCGAACAGGGCGGCTTGGATGATGTAGATAAGGATTACCGACAGCCCCAGCGCAGTGATCGTCGACCCGAACCCCTCCCTCATCATCTCGCTCTCGCCCCCGAAGTACGCCGACACGTCCCCCAGCGGCACATCCGCTATCTTCTCCTCGATCTCGCTCACCGCGTTCCCTAGCGTATAGCCCTTCTCCAGGTCGGCCTCCACCGCCACCATTCGCTGCCGGTTCTTCCGGTCGATCTTCGTCGGCCCGCTCGTCAGCGACACGTTAGCGACATCGGCGACGTACACGGGCCCCCCGTTATACGCCACCATCAGCCCTGACACATCGCCCACACTCGCGCGGTCCATCTCCTGAAGCCGCACCCGAATGTCGTACTGCTCCGAGCCCTCCCGGTACTTCGCCGACGTATCCCCCTCCAGGCTCGTCCGCAGCGCCCGCGCCACCTGGTACGTGCTGACCCCCCGGTCCGCCGCCCGATACCGGTCCACCTTGGCCTGCACCTCCGGCTTCCCCACCTTCCACGTGACATCCACATTCTGCGTCCCCGGCACCTGCTCCACCCGCGCTCCAATCGCATCCGCCGCCCGGATCAGGTCTCCCATGTCGGAGCCTGTCAGCTCGATCCGCACCGGCGCCGAACCCCCACCTCCCATTCCCTCATAGGAGGTCGTCTTGATCGTCGCCCCCGGGATCGTGCGCGTGAACTTCTCGATCTCCGCCACGATATCGACATCCGAGCGTTTCCGCTCCAGCTTATCGGCCAGCACCACCCGCACCGAGCCGTACGAAGCCCCGGTACCGCCGCCGCCGAACTCACCCGACGCCCCCGCCCCCACCGTCGCGAAGACGCTGTCCACCTCCGGGAATCGCGTCGTGTCCAGGGCGAACTGCTCGATCTGAGCCACCACCGAATCCGTCGCCTCCAGCGACGATCCCGCCGGCAGCTCCACGTTCACCGTGATGCGCCCCTCGTCCACCCGCGGGAAGAACTCGGAGCCCAACTGCGCCCGGAACAGACTCATCACGGCCAGCCCCGCGACGCCCCCGATCAGCACCGCCCGCCGCCCGCCCTTCCCCGCGCCGACGAGCCCGATCAACGTCAGCAGGCCGATCAGCGTCAGGAACGTCAGCATCGCCCCCCCCGCCGTCACCACCCCGATGCTGGCCAGCAGCGAAATCACTCCGATCAGCACCGTCGCCAGACGGTGATCCAGCGCCCACACCAGCAGCCGCCGGTACTGCCGCCTCAATCCCGCGTAGCCCCGGTCGAAGCCCCCGAACAGCCTCCCGAAGAGCCCGCGCGCGGGCTGCCCCGCGCCCTCCTCATCCTCTTCGTCCGCCGGCACCGTGTCTTCTTCCCGGTACCAGCGCGAGCTCAGCATCGGCGTCAGCGTGAAGGCGATGAAGAGCGAGAACAGCGTCACCAGCGCCACCGTAATCCCGAACTGCCGGAAGAACTGCCCCGTGATCCCGCCCATGAAGGCGATCGGCACGAACACCACGATATCCACCAGCGTGATCGTGATCGCGGCCAGGCCGATCTCCGTCCGGCCGTTGAAGGCCGCCTCCTTGGGCTTGTCCCCCATCCGCAGGTGCCGGTAGATGTTCTCTATCACCACGATCGAGTCGTCCACCAGAATCCCCACCGACACCGACAGCGCCAACATCGTCATCTGGTTGAGCGTGAACCCTGCGAAGAGCATCGGCGTGAAGGCGGCGATGATCGACGTTGGAATCGCCAGCGCCACGATGATCGTCCCGCGGAAGTTATGCAGGAAGACGAACACCACCATCACCGCCAGCAGAGCCCCAAACAGCATGTGGTGGAAGAGGTCGTTCAGCGCGTCCTTGATGAACGTCGACTGGTCCATCGTGATCCGCGCCGTGATGTCCGGCGGCAGCGTCCCCTTCCGCCGCGCCGCGCCCTCCGCCTCGTAGCCCCGATAGTCGAACGTCTGCCCCGTCAGCGCCATCAGCTCGCCCCGAACCGCATCCGCCACCTGCACCGTGTTCACGCCCGACTGCTTCAGCACCGTGACCGCGACGCTGTCCTTCCCGTCCACCCGTGCGTACTGCCGCCGCTCCGCCACCGTGTCGCTGATCGTCGCCACATCACACAGGCAGATCGTCTTCCCGCTCGCCGTCCTGAGCTGAACGTCGCGGATCTCCTGCGGCGACTCGAACTCCCCCACCGCCCGCACCGCGTACTCCCGCCGCCCCTCCTCCACGTTTCCGCTCGGCAGGTTCAGGTTCGCCGCCGTCAGCGCCTGCACGACCTCGTTGATCCCCAGCCCATAGGCCTCGATCTGGTCCTTGTCCACCGCCACCAGAATCTCGCGGATATCCCCTCCCGACACCCGCACGGCCCCCACGCCCCTCAGCCGCCCCAGCCGGTCCTTGATCACATCATCCGCCAGCCGCCGCAGCTCCTGCGCCGGCCTCGGGCTCGACAGCGCAAACGACACCACCGGAACTGATGACAGGTCGAACTTCTCGATCACCGGCGGGTCCATGTCCGCCGGCAGCTCGAAGCCCGCCGCGTCCACCTTCTCCCGCACGTCGTTCGCCGCCGTGTCCAGATCGGTGCCCAGATAGAACTCTACGGAGACCGTCGATATCCCCTCTTGCGAGGTCGAGGTCACGTTCTTGACCCCGCTGATGGTGCTGACCGAGTCCTCGATCGGCCGTGTCACCAGCGTCTCGATTTCCTCCGGCCCCGCACCTGCGTACACAGACACGACCGTCACCCAAGGGAACTCGATATCGGGGTAGAGGTCCAGCGGCATCCGGCCCAGCGACGTCAGCCCCAGCACGATGAGGGCCAGTATCGCCATCGTAATGGTGACCGGCCGGAGAATCGATACCCGCGTCAACCACATAGATTACTGGCCTCCGTTTTCCCTGACCTCTACGGGATCGCCGTCTTGGAGGCCCTGCACTCCGACCACCACCACCTGCTCACCCGCCGTGATTCCCGACACGATCTCCACCCGCTCGACGTCGGAGATCCCCGCCGTCACCTCGCGCTGCTCCGCCTTCCCCTCCGCCACCACGAAGGCCAGCAGCTTCCCCCCCCGCTCCACCAGCGCATCCTTGGGCACCACCACCACACCCGCGCTCTCCTCTACGATCACCGCTCCCCGCGCGAACATCCCCGGCTTCGTCACCCCCGCCGCCGCCACGAGGTTGACCCGCATCAGGAAGTCGCGGCTGTTCGGGTTCGCCACCGGCACCAGCCGCTCCACCTCCCCCTCAACAGAACGATCCCCGTTCCCCTGCACGATCACATCCACTCGCTGACCCGGCTCCACCTTCAGCGCCACTCGCTCCGGCACCGTCGCCTCGTAATACACCGTCGACAGGTCCGCCAGCCGCAGCAGCGGATCCCCGCCCCCCGTGCTCGTGATCTCGCCCGGCTCCACGTGCCGCTCGTACACCACCCCCGTCAGCGGCGACCGAATCACCGTATAGCTCAGCCGCTCCTCCGCCTCCGCCAGCATCCCCTTCGCCTGATCCAACCCCGCCGCAGCCGCCTCCACATCCTTGCGCCCCGCCTCGATCTCCTCCGGCCGCGCCCCCTTCTCCATCAGCTCCAACGACTGCCGCGCCGAATCCCGGTTCGTCCGCGCCGTATCGTAGCCCGTCTGCGCCCCATCCAACTGCTGCTTCGAGATCGCCCCCTCCTCATACAACCCCCGCAGCCGCTCCAGATCCGCCTCTGCCGTCCTCAGCGCCGACTCCGCCTGCTCCAGCCGGCTCCGCGCGATCGCCTTCTCTTCCTGCCGCGCCCCCTCCTCCAACACCTCCAGCCGCCGCTTCGCCGCCGCCAATCGCGCCGCCGCCGCCGCCGCCCCGGCCCGCGCCTGCCGCACCTGGCTCTGCACCTGCGCCGCATCCAGCGTCACCAGCACCTGCCCCGCCGATACCGAGTCCCCCTCCCGCACCTTCACCTCTAGAACCCGTGCCGCTATCTGCGCCCCGATATCCGCCTCCCGCCCCGCCCGTATCGTCCCCGTCACCGTCACCGTCTGCGCCATCATCCCCCGCTCGGCAACCGCCACCACCACCGGCACCCCCGCCTCCGGCCCGTTCGTGTCGCCGTTCTTCTTCCCGCCAAATCGCGTGCACCCCGCCGCCGTGCCCAGCGCCAGCGCCAGACCGACCATTACACTCAACCGCGTCATCGGCCTCATACTCCTCCGCCTCATTCCTCTACAGATTCCTTCCCGCTCTTCTGCTCCTCCGACAGCTCACGCACCAGCGCCTCCCATCGCGGCATCTGGTCGATCATCGCCCTCATATCGTCCACCCCCACTAACACCAGCCCTCTCCCGCTCGGCGAGCGAAACGCCAGCAGCTTGTCCCCGGGCTTGATCCCGTACTGCTTCCGCGCCTCCGCGGGAATGACCACCTGCCCCCGCTCACCCACCGTCACCGACCCGAAGAAAACCGCCTCTAACGACCACTCTGCCTGCTTGTTAGCCATATCCCTGTCCTCCCTCTAATCCAACATCGTACCCACAAATCTACCATGTATGTATGAAGAATATGGTATATCAGAGCAATTCAACCACACGCGAATCCCCCTGTCAACCATCCCATAACCCGCTGGTCCAACAGGCCCCCGACCCCCTCACCATCACACCGCCCGCGCCCTCTACCGCAGAACTGGCGGCCGCCCCCCCTTCTCCATCTCGTCCCGCTTCCGCTTCGCCTCCTCCGCCGCCTCCCGCGTCCGCCCGATCCGCCGCGCCGCCACCCACACCATCGCCCCCAGCATCGCCACCAACCATACCTGATACCAGGCCGCCTTGTACTCGATCACCAGCGGCCAAAGGCTCACCAACGCAACCACTATCAGAACCGTCTCGACCAGCTCGCGCTTCTTCACTGATCGCAACCCCCTTGAGATGTACCCAGTTTCGCCGCCCCGCCTCAGCTCCCTATCGCGTAAGCACCCCGCCACCGGATGTGGTAGCAATCTCCGGTGCAGCACCAGACCATGGACCAAGCCATAGACGCCTTCCTCACCGAATTCAAGGACGGCCGCGGCGCCTCCGACGCGACCCTCCGCGCCTACGCCGACGATCTCCAGCAATGCGCCGCCTTTCTTCAAGAAACGGG
>Ga0307376_10005923_pt1 | contig 10919 bp, 13 predicted proteins | sample TR2MG_FD_202536 | JGI IMG/M metagenome (GOLD analysis project Ga0307376, IMG submission 202536) | Soil microbial communities from Risofladan, Vaasa, Finland - TR-2 | ecosystem: Environmental > Terrestrial > Soil > Coastal area > Acid sulfate soil | place: Finland: Risofladan, Vaasa | collected...
GATGAAATCGCCCAGATTTTCACTTTGAACAATAAAATGTTCTTACAGGTTGAAGATCAAGTCCGGATGTTTGGAAATAAAAACATCAACGATGCTAATAGACTGTTTGAAATTGTAAAAGATGATTTACGTAAAAGGGGTATTGGAAACTTTATATTTGTAAAGGATGTTAGTCGGCATCAAAGGACTCAATTATACGATATATTAGAGGGGATGGGTTATAAAAGAACAGAACTATTTAGACACTACTCGTATTAAGAGTAAACACATATTTTACCATTCCGATTTTCACGGTGAATCTATCATCAATTATTTCTAATTTCGTGTGAGCTTTATTGGAAAATAGTTTGAATAATCTCGTAAACTCTTTCTGGTTGACCGCCAAAGTGGTGGTAAAATTCGAAGCATCCATATTTGCCCTCTCATATAAATCTGAGATTAATGCAAGTTGTGTTAAAATATTACCCTTTTTTTCCATAACCTAATGAAATTTTGATCTTGGTTAATAACGACATCTTTTTTTTCTTTGGGGCGTTGAACATTTTCTCTCTGTCAAGAGAAAGAATTTCCTGAATTTGTTGTTCTTTAACTCTCTCCGTCTGTTCCTGATCCTTCTCCATCTCCGAGCTTAACTTCTCCAGGGCTCGGCGTAGTTGATACGGGGTCTTCTGTTGCATTTTTAAATGAAATGTCTTTTAATTTATCAAGAGGGGTGTTCAAAAACAATGTCTTCAGTTCGTCAATTGTTTCTTTAAATAACCTCTCCTTTTCTTCTTTTTCTTTATTCACCGATATTACAGCCTTTGCGTAATTAAAGACATACTCATACCCTTCAGAGGTTGAGGGTGCAATTAATGATATTAACATTCTCTCGGTTTTCTTATCTTGAACTTTTACCGCAAATGGAATTTTTTCATTTGGTTCAACCAATCCGTCATATGCCCAAACAACAGGGATCTTTATATCGAGGCTGACGTTTTCATCTATCTCTCTGAGAGAGAAAAAATGAGGTCTTAATGATTTTACTATATTATACACGATTTTCATGATATTGTAAGTATTATTGTTGCGAGAATATATGCAGAGGATAGGTACAACAAAACCTTTTCAACCACACTGAGTTTAAACACCCTTGGTTCTGTTAAGAATAGGTTAAAGATGAATCTCGCCACTTGGTTAAAACAAAATAACAATGATAACATCAATACAAATAATTTAATTTCTTCAATCATTTTTCTTTATTTCTTCAAGTATCTCCTTACGGAAATCACCGAGTAGGAGTTTTATTTCTTGTGCGTATTTTCTTGCTCTAATCGACGCACTGCGATTGCCTTTATTATATACTTTCGTGGTATTAACAGACATCAATTCCACTAGGTTCTTAATTTTGTCTAAAGTCTCCATTTCTTTTGATTTTGATAATAATATAAGGAATTAATTTAGTTTTTTCAAGTTTTGATCAAAGATTTTGTAGAAATCAATATAAGATAAAACTTCGGGGGGTGTTTTAATTGCGGTATAATCGAACAAATATCTGAAATACTCTATCAGAGTATCATACCTCCCATCAAACTCGGATGAATAATATCCTTTATAAATGAAGTACCATATATATTCATAATCTGCATCTGGGGAGAATTTGATTCTTTCTTTATTAAAATTATCGATAACTTTTTTTAAACACCACGTAAAATGGTTTACCATATCCTCTTGAGTGGATATAACTTCGGATCCTAAATATGTTTCGTCGATAACACTAAGGAGAGATACAATGAAATCATGATATAACTCGCTCCGTTCACGAATTATATTGTTTGCACTGTATTCTAATAAGATTTTTTCCCGAATCTCTTCGGTTGACAAGTCCTTACCCATAATACTAAAATATACGGATAATATGATTCAAAAAAAAGGATTACTGGGTAGTTTTCTTGTACCCGCCGATTTGTTTCATCCTAAGAATGTCACTTGCAACCGCTTCTCCAGCATTTCCACTTTCTGGGCCTGGTCTATCTTTCTTATTTGGTTTTTCCTTAACAGGAACAGCTTCTTTATCATAAATTGGTTCGTCGACACGAGCTTGCTTCCTTTTTTCCGCAACCTTAGCGATATTCTCACCAGTTTTACTTGGAATAACATTTCCTAACCCGTTACCATCTTCGTCGGTTTGAGCGTTACCCATTTCAGCTGCACCGACTAATGATAATTTAACCCTTTCTTTGAAAGGTTCGCCCGGCTCTTGGTCATATGTTAAGTCCGCCGGATTACGACCCCTATTCAAGTCAACAACATCATTTTCACTGTCAGTGTTTTGAGTTGCTACCTTATCTTCACCTTGTCCTACTGGATTCGGAAACTCAGGATCGGTGTTACCATCAAATGAAAGATAATCTCTGATTTTCTTCTCAACAGCTTTCAATGCGTCGGCATTTTCTTTACCACTATCATCGCGATTTTTCTTTGTGACATCAAGACCAGGCACGCCCCCTGGATTAACATTCACACTTGGAGATTCGACACCAGCTTCGTTAATAATATTTTCAATTAATTTTTCCATTTCAGTTTCAGAAAGTCTGATAATTTTTTTATGGTCTTCATTTATTTCTCCCTCGGCGGCCATGGCACCGGCCGCGGTTTGTTCTTGTTCATCAACCTCAACCTCATCACCTAAGAGTAAGTCTTCATCATCATCGTTTGATTTAGGATTTTTTGGATCTTCGTACAATGGTTGTCCGAATGTGTTGGTTAATTCACCGTTGTCTGTTTGTTCGTCCATATCTGTTTCTTTTTCTATTGATAACTCATCTCCGTTAGGTGTGATTTTAATAATTAATCCTAACGATTGTTCGTCACCATCTGTATTTATGTCAATGTCATGAGAACCCCCCATTCCACATTCGTCAAGGTCGTGATGGATTCCTTGCATAAGGTTGGTTTGTGCCTTCCCTAACGAGTCTCCCCCACAACATTTAACCAATTCTTCGGGTGATACACCTTTAATAATGATTTCAATACCATCACCTACGGGTTCAACACCCTCAATTTTATTTGCCATTCCTGACAATGATTGTGCATTTTTAATGGCACCGATTAATTTGGCCACCTTTCCCAGTTGTTCTTCGATTACTTTTTTACCTTCATCTAACAGGGCTTCGTTAATTATGTTGTCAAATTCTTTGGGTTCCATATCAATAAATACTTCCTTATTTCAGTTTATCGCCTTGATAGTTGTTTCGATTCTTTTAATAATATCTCTTCCACCTGTTTAGTAGTGATTCCATACTTTTTGGCTGCCCTTTCAATGGCCTCCTTGAGGGTAAGGTTGTCCAGCCCACTCATTTGGTTACAGTACGGGAATGTTTTACACTTATCTTTGATTTCCACAAATTTAGCATCAGGACCACCGTACCTAGGGAATCCCTTTTTGGTAGCGATCATATCTTTAGAAGATGCAGCCGTGATACTTGCAGATTCGTTACTACCTTTTTTTGACGGAGGATTATCAATTGCCAATGGATCTTTTTGTTTATGACCAATCGGTGCGTCGTACATTGCTCCTGCCGAAACACCCGCTCCAGTGACTTCTTTTACTTCTGATGATTTAAGTTTAAAATTCTGGATGTCCCTCTTCATAATCGGCATACTCATACCAGTTTCAAATGACCCAGATGCTCCCGCCCCTGTTACCTCTTTGGGTTCTTTCATGGAACTCTTAGCACCCTTTTCCATCTTATCTAACCTTGTGTAATAATCGGGAAATTCGGTTAAATGATCCAAGGAGATTTCTCTTGCCTTTTCTTTATCATTGGTGTGTTCCATTTCAACCTTTAAACCCATTTCGAGTTCTTTCTTAATTGTTCCAATAAACACACTATGTTTTCTTGCGATGTCCTCTAATGAGATTTTATCCGATTTTCCGCCTTTTATTTGGTTCTTCATTACCTAACGTTTTTGAGTGATGTTTCCCAGAAGGATTTTCTCTGCCATAATGTTTTGAATAACTCAACAACGACCTTTGTGGATAAATCAACAATTTTATCATCAATTTTTCTCGTTCCCAATTCTTGTTGAATAACCTTAATTACCACGTTATGAGCCTGTGTGGTGTCTAAGAACGATTTCATCTCCCTCCGGGCAATTGCTTGAATTTCACTTTTGTCTGATGATGTGAGTGCCATTATGTAGTTCTTCTCCTAACTAATAAATCATTTATAGTACTTGAAAATTTCAGTTCGTACGCCAATAACTTCTCTAATACAAGAAGACTATTCTCATCAATTTTCAACATCTGTCCGTTTATATATAACCCAGTATCGTCACCAGTTGATAAGGTAAATTGTAAATTGATATCACCAAGTCTACCGTCTAGTTTTGCGTTGGTTTCATAAACATTTAATTTGTCAAACTCTGCGGTCTCAACAACCTCGGCACGAAAATCATCAATCAATTGTGAAATCCTACCCTTCTCATCATCATTTAACTCCATATCTTCCGGATCTTCGGAATGAATAACAACTTCAACGTCGTTGATGACAGCATAATCGCTACTCTCTTCACCACCTTTATTAGAAAACGCTTGTTCCTCTCGTCCTTGCTGGAATGAAACTGCCCCACCACCTTGAGGTTGTGAGAGTGGTTGTTGTTGTTCCTTAATTAATTTGGCATCTCTTACCCTTGATTCGTTGAGATTTCGGAGGGTATTCAACATTTTTTTTGTGTTGTCGTAGCTATTTGTATTCATCTTTATAAAATATATTAAAATTAAATGATGGGTTTATATCTGTATAAATATTTAGAAAGTTTGATTTACATACAATTCCAGTGAACTTTCTTACTTTACTTATATATCCCTGCCCTGGAACTGTTTGATATGGGATGTTATAATCCTCGCAAATCCCCTGACACAACCTAACCACAGATTTTAACTGTTCTTCTGGATACCGATCCCAAAAATAATAATCCCTCCACTTTTTTACAAAAGGATCTACCCGATAGGGGTCTCCAATCCAATTATGTAAAACTCCAGTAATGGTGTTTTTATTTAACCAACCCAAATTTTCCAACGCAATTTTAATCATCCCCCTGTCAACCGTGGGATTTCCAAATGTTTTTGAAGAATGGTTTGTATCGAAAACTTTTATTACCTTACCCGTCTTGGTGACAATAAAATGTGGGACATCCTCATATTTTTCATTATTCCGATATCTAAGCTTCATCAGATATTCGTCAACCCTTCTTCCCGTATCGTAAAGAAAAATCTGAGTTTTTTTAGTTTTTCTCCTTTTAACATTCAGTTTTATGTCATCAAGAAGTTCGGAGGTTTCATATTCTACCATGTCAACTATTTTTTGATCTTATAATGACGTTTACCCAACCTTCTAGGGGTTTTGTTGGTAATGTCTTCATCAGTAATAATACTCAATGGAACGGACTTAGTAAAGTCATAATTGATATGCACAGGATTTGAGTCGTCGGATTCTTCAAAGATTTCCAACGGCTCAAATGATGTTGATGGGGTGGGTAATGGATTACCAGAATCGGACGTTTCGTCTATCTGGTTTTCGTGGGTAGACCGAATAGATTGGATTAGATGGCCTATTTTTTTTTTAATTTCTCTCGAGCTATATTTCGGAGACGTTCTTGTCTATCTTCTTCGGTTTCCGTGACCGGGTTATCATCAAGTGGAGGTTCTGGTTCTCTTTCAGATGGGTTCAATTCTTCAACAGATTCGGGGGACTCGTATTTCACCGCTGGTGTGGGGTCGACATCGACAACTGTTGGAGGCTCGATTAATGGTGGGGTTTCTTCTTTAACCTCTTCTTCAGATAACTCAGGTTCTACGTCTCCTTCAGCAGGCGTAGGCATCTCTATATGTTTTATATCCGATACAGGAGTGCCTTCTTCATCATAAACAGAAAACGCCTCATCTACTGGTAACACATTATCAACAAAATTTTCAAACTCGGATTTTTCAGGGGGTAACTCTTCTCCTCTCTCTCTTGGATCACCATCCCTTACGTAAACACCGGGGGATTTGAATTGTGACAGATCGAGTATTGGTTTTTCAACCACGGGGTCTTCCAATATACTTGAACCCTCAAGAATTTTTGATATCTGTTCCCGTGGAGAATCGCCAGCATCGTCCTCTAACGGTAATCCAGGGGAAATTACTTTCTTAATATTTTCACTAATTGATCCATTCTTAATGGGATCAGTGTCCATTAGTTTTCTTATCTTCTCAATTTCCTCGGTGGCCAAAGCTCCCTTGTTGTCCCCCGCGATATCCGTGTGTTCCTCACTGGGTTCGCCCTCAGCTAATGGTTCTTCTTCACCATCCTCAACGTTCTCACCATCCTCCTCGGTTATCAGTTTAATGTTCTGAGCAACCAATGCCGTCATACCAAGAGCAACAATTGGGAGTAACGCGCCTGAGATCCAAGATATAATCACTTGGTAGGTCTCAGCGCTACCGCCTTGTACCCCGAAAATCTTTAATATCGATGTGTACCAATACGTCCAATCCTGATTCCCAGATAATGACATATGTTTAAACGACGCATAGACGTTTGCCGTTATCTGTAATGCTGTTAATAGAAACATCAATAACCATGGTAGAAATTTCTCCTTATTCTTGGTCATTAAGATTGAAAACAATACTGTTGCCTGGCCAACCTCATACGCAATACCTAAAAGTACCGCCAGACTCGTAATGTTAGCTAGTTTAAAGAAATCAATTGCGTGTAATGTCGAAACAAAGGCTACTAAAATGTATAGTAAACCAAATGTGACGATTAACCCCCAATAAAGTCCTTTATTTGTGATTTTAAATGCCATATTCTATTTTTTTACCTTAGTCGTGTCCACCACCTCTTCCGCACCTTTCACCACAATTGTTGATGTGGTATTGGAACGGGTTTTTTCCGCTGTGGATTGAACTGCGTCGGCTCTTTTATTCGCCTCGTCTCGTCGTGACTCGGCCAGTTTCACTTCATATTGTAATTGAGTGTTTTCTTTTTCACACTCCCCCAATTGAAGTAAAAGGGTCTCTTTCTCAGTTCCAAACATAGAACTTAAAGAGTCATTTAAGTATATAATTTCTTCGTTAAGATGCCCAATTGTCATATTTCTATTACAACTTTGAAATGTTTTAACGAAGAATAGGACGAATACTACTAATAGTATCCATTTCATGTTCTTACTGAAAAATGCTTGTGGTGTTGTTGCCATACTAATAATTATTTCAATTCTGATTTTCTACCACTGATAAATATTATAATGAACACCAACGCCCACAATTAATGATGGTTGTGAGTTAAGAAAATCCCACCCCATTGAAATGTTAGGACCTACACCAAACCCAGAGAACCAATGTCTTTTTTCGGATTGAAATACGGTTGGCCATTCATTGGGGTCAATTAAAACACCTTCCATAGATTTAACAGTAAATCCTGGGTAATCACTTTGAATGAATACCCTTAACTTTTTATCTTCCACCTTTTGACCATATGTTAGGTCAATACTATTCACAAAATTTGTCAAGTATGTAGTGTCGTGCCTCATTTCAAACGGATCTGTGTTCAACACCTGTACAACCGTTGATCCCGCAATCTGATAATAATTACCCGTGCTAAATCTCTGTCCAATAGACCATGGGGCTGTGTAGAAATTACCATTTTGTTGTAGTTTACCAATCACAACCAACAGTGAATCGACAGCCTGGGCCAATGCGGTTGAGTCCTGTCTCATTACAACGATTGTGTTGGTTAACATAAGGACTTTACCCTTTTGCCCTTGAACCTCATCCCATAATTTCTTATTAAGACTTTTCAATTCTTTTTCGGTTGAAATATATCCGTCAATGGATACTAAAAGTTCCCCATTTTTCTGTCTCTCGAACTTCAAAGAGTCCGTGAGTGCTGATTGGTTTTGTTCGTGGTAGTCAATATCACGATTAAGGTCGACGATTCTTTTACATTGACCAGCACCAATTAATATCAATACTACAATAAGGATAATTACAAACACCCTACTGTTTAAAAATGCCCAAATGGCTTTCCATGTTTTCATGATTTCTTTTGTTTCAACTGTTTCTGTTCCACCTGATAATGCCACAATTTTTATTTATTATAAATAGTTTAAAAGAGAATAGCTTTCATTTCGTAATTTCTTGATTGCCTTGTCTTTCAACTGACGAATTCTTTCTTTTGTACAGTTAAATTCTTCACCGAGGTCATCAAGATTTGACTCAATTCCATTCAATCCGAAATATTTTTCAATGATAATTTTCTCCCTATCATCCAAAACACTTAAAATTGCGTCAACCCTCTTTCTGATTTCTTCCGAAGTTTTGAAAATATCCTCTGGATTTTGTTCATTTGGGTCACGAATAATATCAATGAGTTCGTCCCCATCCTCATTTATCTCACGGTTCAACCCAATACAAAATGGTAAAGTGTATGTCACTTCACTAACTGTTGCATCTGGGTCGTCAGATGAGAAGCTGTTCCTCTTATTTTTCTGAGTTTCTTGAATTAAGTTGGATGGAATCCGAATGGTTCTTGAATGTTCATTCAATGCGGCCATCATGGATTGCTTAATCCACCATACAGCATATGATATAAACTTCAAACCGCTCGACGGGTCAAACCTGTCAGCGGATTTTATTAGTCCCATGTTTCCTTCAGAAATCAAATCAGACAGGTCGAGACCTTGATTTTGATACTGTTTGGCAATTGAAACGACAAATCGTAGGTTGCCAATTATTAACTCTCTGTGTAATTCTTTCTTCTTTTCTGGTGTCGTTTTCTTGTCTTTTAGAACTTCGAAAATTTCATCTTGTCTTTCATGGGTGATTACAGGGATTTTTTTGAGGTCTTTTAAGTAATTTTGGATCTCGTCCGTGTTGATAATTCTTGATTTCTGCATAGATGTTCTAATTTTAGAGAGTAGATTCTACTATAATTGTGCAAATATAACATTTTTTGGTTAAAAAACCAAATTATTATGATATTTTCATTGTTATTGATTCAATCGATGACACATTGTCATCTTTTTTCACCACTATTAAATTATCTGACCAATTCCGGATCAGCTGGTTATGTGAAATTACAACGATGTGTTCGAAGTAATTTTTAATCTTTTTAAAGAGTTCCCCAACCAGTTCCAAGTTCTCATCAGCTATCTTTCCAAAGATTTCATCCATCACCACAATATTCGGTTTTGGTAAGGACGATACTTTTGTCAAGACACTTCGTAAAGCTAGAGATGCCACGGTCTTTTCATAACCAGACCCAGACTCAAGTTTTTTCACAACCCTGGTTTCATTATCGATCTTCAGAAACTCCAATTCATTCTTCTCATTTATATTCAACTCCAACTGGAACTCAGCACTGTCCGATAATACTCGGTGTAGTTCCTGATTTAAAAGAGGAATCATATTTTTCATGATAACCTTTGTAATTCCATTTTTTCCAAAGATAGTCATATAAATTTTAAAAGTACCAATTAATTCCTCTTCAGTTTTAATTTTTTTAATCAGATCTCCGTTGGTTTTGATTTTTTCGGTCTTCGTAATAATATTGGACTCATGTCTTTCGATAAAAATCTTGGACTGACTGATGTCCGCTGAAGCGGTATCAATCTGAGTTTTAAGAATTACAAGTTCCCTGTCAATTTTCTGATTTTCTTCTAATTTATTCTTATTAGAGTCGTAGTTATCCAACTTCTTTTGGCTCTTATCGATATCCATTTGGAATCTTTCGATTTCAAGTTCAAGTTTTTCTTTCCTGAGTTTTTCTCTCTCGTATGAATCGTATTCCTTTTTCAATGCTAAGAAAACAGCCTCCTCTTCTTTGAGGGTTGACATCAACGTTTCATTATTTTCAAGTGTTCCCTTTAATTTCGTAATTAATTCTTTTGCTTCCTTAATTTCGTTACTATGGTCTACACCCTTCAATTCTTGCTTACAGGTTGGACAAAACTTACCTGTTTCTAACTGATGAACCAAATTCTCATTCCGGGTAACTTCAGTTTGAACACCGCCGCCACTAATCGTTAAATCGGTGATTTGTTTTGTCTTAGATTCATGGTCGTCCTCGGAATAATAAGTACTTGGTTCTTTAACTAAAATCCCGTTTGCGGTCGTCTGAGCGGTATTTTGTTTCATTTTTAACTCATCAATTTCCGCTTTAAGTCGTGTTGGATTGGTATTTATTAAGTCTTGGTCAACGTCTTTGTTCTTGGATAACAGGACTTTATCTCTCTTCTCACCTAATTCAGCGAGTTTCTTTTCAAAATTCGCGACATCCACACCAAGTTTGGTAATTTGTTCCCTAGATTCAGTAATTGATACTTCACATTCCTCATTATCAGTCTCCAACGAAGTTATATTGTATGTGTTAGAAACAAGTTTCTTACTCCATTCGGTGTATATGTTTTTACAAACAGTTTCCTTCATCTTCAAACTTTCCAACCCAAGGAATCTCGTTAAAACAGCTCCCCTAGCGGTTGGTTTCGCGTCGACAAGGTCTTCGAGATTTCGTCCCGTAGTCAAAATGGTTGCCATAAAATCTTCTTCAGTACCAATCGCTTCGGTAATGAACGCCTCGGTTTCTCTACGTTGTTCACCTGCAAGATTAACCTCAACACCGGCACCGTCAATCTTGTAAAATTCCAACTCACTTTTTGCTGAGAACACGCCAGCTTTACTTTTCTTCCTCACAACCTTCCTTTCGATAACATATTCCGTGTCGTCAATGACCAAATATCCCTTTACGTTCACCTCGTTACAATCAGTCCTATACTCATTAAAAATCTCAAGGGCGGTTTTACCCTTAGTTGTTGAGTTGAAAAACAAGTAAAGGAAGAGGTCAACGGTTGCGTTTGTTTTACCACCGAAGTTTTTAGGGTTAGACTCAACG
>Ga0307376_10005925_pt1 | contig 10917 bp, 8 predicted proteins | sample TR2MG_FD_202536 | JGI IMG/M metagenome (GOLD analysis project Ga0307376, IMG submission 202536) | Soil microbial communities from Risofladan, Vaasa, Finland - TR-2 | ecosystem: Environmental > Terrestrial > Soil > Coastal area > Acid sulfate soil | place: Finland: Risofladan, Vaasa | collected...
AAGGGCCAGCCGCAGGTCCATCGTGCAGCCGTGATAAGTGTGATTTCCATCGATATGTATCAGGTCGAACGGCTTAAAATGTAGAGCCTTTATTTTTACAGAGTCTGCAATTATAAACTCCGCGTTAAATTCCTTCAGAATTTCTCTGGCCCAGTAATTCCACGGCCCGCCCTGGCCGCCGTGCGAATTATTCTCGGCGTCAATTCCCAGATAATAGTCCGGTTTTGCCGCCAGGCAAAAAGCATACGCCGACAACCCCGCCCTGACTCCGATTTCCATAATTCGTTTGGGTTTGAACCGGTACGCGATGTTGTACTTGTCCCTGAAGTATTGACCCTTCCACGCCGGTATCGGTTTGGAAAGCTCTTTCGGACAAAGCACGCTGTTCAGGTCAACCCGCAGATTGTTTGCTAATTCGACTATCACAGATGTCAATTCCTTTCTTCACATCGTCGAGGGTGAACCCCCCGCATTTGAAATGTTTTTCCGGGCATTCCACCGGCTTATTATGAGTTGAGCGGCAGAGGCTGCAATTTTCAAGCTGCACCGGTATTGTGTCGCTGTAAACTCGGTCTTTGGCGTCGGCGACCGTGTAAAGCACAACCTGGGGCGTTCTGACGGCGTGGGCATAATGCGGGACTCCGGTGTCAATCGAGACCAGAAACCTGGCCGCCTTCAGTATTTCCCCCAAACGCATCAGCTTGGTTTTACCGACCAGATTCAGGTCCGCTCCGGGGATAATCGGCGATTTTTGACCGACCTGCACTGTCTTGTATCCGAGCGATTTTACATATTTAACAATCCCCGCCCACAGTACAAGGTTGATGGTTCTTACCTTTGCCTTCGGCCCCGATGCTTCGTTGCATATACAGACATACGGGGCGCCTTTTAGTTCCGCCGGCGGGACGGCGGAAATTTTTAGTTCGGGAATATCTTTGTTTATCAGTTTAACGCCTAATTTTTCCGCAAACCGCACCCGCAAATCAAGGCTGTTGGATTGAGCTAATTTTCGCCCATCCTGGTTTATCTGTACGGCGAAAACCCCGCTTGCGAAAAGCAGGTTTGAAACATCGATGTTTCGCGTCGATAGCCGAAGCTCCACTTTATGTTTTTCTTTATACGCCGCAATCGCCGGCAGCGAGCACAGGGCATCCCCCAGCGGCCCGGTGAATTTATAATCATATTTGCCGAGTTTCTGGTCTCTCGAGGCGTAGTACCCCTCGCAGGAAGTCTGCGGGGCGATGGTTGATACGGCGATTGCCTCGTTAAAATCAACGTAAGGAAACGCCGTCAGCCCGCTGTTTTTCGTGCAGTTAAACACGTTGAAGTTGTGCCGCAAAAAATAAGGGGCAAGCATGGTAAATATCTCGTTCATTTGCTCAAACGCCTTATTGTTATATCGTATCATATAACCTTCGCGTTTTTCGTCAAACGCGTATTTTTTCTCTCCCGACATCTTAAAGTCCGCCCCGATGATATACACCTTCTCAAACCCCAGATAGTACAGGGCGTGCAGGGCCATCATAAACGTTGACCTTGCACTTTTTGTTTTTGCTTTTGGCGACCAGCCGAGGCACAGGGCGGTTTTTTCAAACCAGAATTTCGGGTCAAATTCCCCTTCCCACGTCTGCGAGTTGAAATAAACAACTCCCGGACAGCCGGCGATGCTCTTCCCCGTGTATTCTCTGCTCTCGTTCGACCAGGTGCTTCGGTTTTTATGCCCGGTGACGGTCAGCTTGATTATGCTCGGATCGTTCCAGATGCTCGGACTGAACCTGTCCGGGTCGTCGTTTGCAATCCAGAAGTTTGTTCGTATAAAATTGCCGATATTGTTAATTGACATCGACACAATGCCCGGACGAGACAGCATATAATTATAATACTCGAACCCCATATCCTTTAGAGTTGGGCCTCCCGCGACCAGAAAGCAGGTGTTTCCTTTGTACAAATTTTCAAACGCCAGATGCTGTCTGTCTTTTGTGAAAAATACATGCGGGTTTTTGGGCGGCTTAAATTCCATCCGCGCGGTCTGAACGGGCTGTGCGGGCCATTTGTTTTCAGGGCAGCCGGCCTTTTCGTTCCACAAATCCAAAAGCGTCTTGCCGGCCAGTTCCGGCCTGCCGCGAAGCAGACAAAAGCCGTCTTTGTATTTGCAGCTTTTGCGAAAAAATTCGCACTTGCCGCAGTATGTTTCATACGGCTGGGATATCCCGGCGGATTGAGATCTGTGTTTTCTGCCGCCATCAATCCACTTCTGCGCCTGTTTCGGGTCTTCTTTGCAGATTTCGCACAGCCGCCTGATTACTATAGACTCGAACCGGCCGCAGTAATTATCCCGCCTGTCCCGGCATTCCAAATCTGTAAAATCAAATTTATCGTGACTCATCGGCTAACTCGGACACGCGGCCTGACAATCCCATTCAGCATTATCTCCGGTATAAGGCCCGGAAAGTACTGTTACTGTCTCGCGCCAATAATCTGGCGGTCCGGTGACGTATAAGCAATTTCCGGAGGGGTCTTCGGTAAAATAATCACAGTATGTACTTGAGAAGGTTGGTTCGCCGGAGCAATCCTCGTCCGGATCGCCGTTTATCCAACTATCAACTTTTATACAATACCATCCCGGCCCAGATGGTTCGCTTGTCGGCGGACCTGATGTCGGTTCGCTTGTCGGCGGACCTGATGACGGTTCGCTTGTCGGCGGACCCGATGACGGTTCGCTTGTCGGCGGACCTGATGTCGGTGTCTCGCCGGTCGGGTACGATGTCGGAGTCTCACCGGTCGGGTACGATGTCGGAGTCTCACCGGATGGGTAAGATGTCGGAGTCTCACCGGATGGGTAAGATGTCGGAGTCTCACCGGATGGGTAAGATGTCGGTGTCTCGCCGGTCGGGTACGACGTCGGAGTTTCGCCTGTCGGGTATGATGTCGGAGTCTCACCGGATGGGTAAGATGTCGGAGTCTCACCGGATGGGTAAGATGTCGGAGTCTCACCGGATGGGTAAGATGTCGGAGTCTCACCGGATGGGTAAGATGTCGGAGTTTCTGGTTCGTACAGCCCGATGCACCACCATTTATTATATCTTTTTGTCGCGCAAAAATCCTGCCCGACTTCAACAAACGCGATATCGGCGATATCGCAGGTTACCTCAATCGCCGACCCTTCTATCGGCAGCCAGTCGCCGTCGTACAACTGACCGATAAATATCTGGTCGGGGCCTAACCCTTCGGTAATTTTCCCGAACCTTATTTCATCTGTCTTTGTTGCCGCGGGCCTGCCGCCCATCGCCGTCATCACTTCCTGCCGCAGAGACTCCAGTCCGTGCCTTACCTCGGTAATCTGTGTTGAACCTCTTCGGGTCGCGGTATGTTTTTCCCCTGCCGCCGTCGCCGTCGCCGCCCCGGCAAGGACGCCGAAGTCTAGCTCGGCCGAATCGGTCTGGATGGTTATCGTGCCTTCCTTTACGTTCCAGGTAATCGCCGAGATGCACCCGCCCCTGCTACCATCTCCTTCGATATTGAATCCGGTGAGCATTTTACCTAAATATATATCCCACTCGAAATCGAAACTGGTAAATGTTATCTTGTATTTTGGCCGGCTGTAGTATGCCGCCGCCGCCGCAAGCGCTGATAGTATAAGTTCCCGGTCATCGCGCAGGTTCGTATCCGCCGTCAGGGGGAAAAGTACCGGCGTCCCATTTTCATCGATGTCGATTACCGTGTCCGGTATGATGTCCCAAAGCTCTGCGTATGGCAGATTGATTGTCAGTACCCGCATATTCTCTGCCGCCCGGATGGTATATTCAGCCGCAAGCATCTGGTCGGTCTCTACCATCGCCGTCACCGCCAGCGAGCGCCAGTCAAACCCGAATGCCGACAGGCTGTCATCCCACTGACTCGGTTCGGCCCCGTCCCAGTCGGCCTTTGCCATTATGTGCGATGGATTAAACCTGATTGTTACGCCGAAACGGTTAAGCATCGGCTGTACCCGGGCGGTTATATCGGGGTTCTTTTCAAGGTTGACAAATTTGCCGCTGTTATGGATGGCGACCGCCAGTATCTTGCGGTACTTATCCTCCGCCCCTGCAGGCGATAGATCTACAGGTTCGGCCCCGCTGTAATCCCATCCTTCTTTCAGCGGCAGGTATGCAAGGAATCGTTTTTGCCCGTTCCAGTACGCCCCCTGCTCCCCCAGAACAAAATCGCACGCCTCCCTGTCGAACAGCAGGTTCAGTATATCCAGGTCGCCCGGTTGCGGCCCGTTGCCCACCTTCCAGTCGAAATCCTCTGGGACGACAAACGAGGTAAATACCTCCTCGAACCGCTCTGATGTCCGGTACAGGTCGTTTATCAGAGCCTTCTCATCGGTTTCTTTTTTGTCATACCCCTCGGAATTTTTGGCGGCATCTTTATAAGCGGTCTCTTTTGTTGATGTCCACCCCTTGACAAGCTGCCCTTCAACGAATTCATCTGTCCCCCTGTCCGCCCAGAACGTCCCGCAGACTTTTATAGGGGCGCCTTCGACGACTATCTTGTCATAGTTGGCATCTTCCTTGGTTATTGTCAGCTGGTCGTTTGCGTTGTTCCACAGCGACACCTCTTCCCTGTCTCCCGCATCGTGTGCTGGTATCGTAATTGCCCCGACGGTAACGGCTGTTTCCAGCATCGACCAGATGTTAATCTCGAAATTTCCCGTTGTGGTGTTATATCGAACCCCCCAGCCAAAGCCGCGATTTGGCGCGACAAGTTCGTTAAGGGCGTCTCGCAGGCTCTTGCCTTTGTAGTCATAGACGACCTTCATATCATCGAGCGATATCACCGCCTTCGGCCGCGGATACTCGTAATAGGCCGCTGGGAAAATAAACGCAGGGCCGGTTGCCGGCCGATGTCTGGTCCGCAGATAATCGAGGATTTCCCAGATACTCCAGACCTCGCGTCCTTCCTCTCTGCCGTCGAAGGCGTATCCTTCCGACCCTTCGTAGGTAAATGGAAATTCCGACCTGTTCCCCTCGATTCGCCCGTTGGCCAGCCGGTTGTTAAATTCCACCGTCTGGTCGATAAACTTTGCGGTGGTTCCATCTTCTGTCACCCAGGCCCCGGTCATTTTCGAGGCGCCGAGAAGGTAATCGACGGCGTATGCGGTAATTATCTGGTCGGCGGCGGCAACATCTTCGGCGACCGAGTATCCGAGCGGGATAAAATCCTGCTGGGGGACATACCCCATAAATTTTGTTGTCTCATTAAGTCCGGCAACATTGTCTGATTGTGTGATGGCGATGTAGTGTCCGCTGAAATCTGTAATCAGCGTCCCATCGGTCATATCGACGGCATCTTCCCATTCCCCTTTGCCGTAGCGATAGACTAATGCGGCCTTGCCGATGGCGGGCGGCTTGCCGGCGGAGAATGAGATTATTTCAAGATACGGCCGCCGTACCCAGGCGCTTGCCCATATCGTCCTTGAATATACCCGCCAGAATTTTCTGTTTACCGCCATTGCTTAATTTCCAACTTTTTCACCACGAAGAACAAAAGAAACACGAAGAAAAAACAATAAATATATATATAACTTCGTGGCTCTTCGTGTACTTCGTGGTTAACCCGCCGCGGCGGGTTAAAGTTTTTTCTGTATTCTCAGGCGGAACGCCTGAGCGTCCACACCGCTTCCACCAGATAATTCAGCCCGGAAACTGAAGATGCGAATATAGGCGTTACCGCGTTGACGACAACCCCTTCGACCAGCGTGTTGTACCAGGTAGCGCCATTCGGCTCGATTACCGTCAGATATGTATTTATCAGTTCCGCGTAGTATGCCTCCGCCCCTTCGGCGGCGACTAATGTTGTGTACCCTTCGAGCGTCGTCTTTTCTACGGATGTATTTTTCCGGGCCGTCTGTCGCCAGGCTAAGCCGTCCACATCCTTTCGGTCGATGATTTCCGTCCCGCGGCGAAACCCGTTAAGCCGCGGCCCTGTCATTGAAACAAAATTGTAAATGCCTATGCTGCTCATAACTGGCCTCTGGTTGCTGTCCGTGGTTTGTTTATTAGTCCATTACCGCGATTGTCGAAGGTACTTTCGACGGTGACCTGGTCATATCAAGTTGCTGTTGTTGTAGTTTTTGTTGCTCTTTCGCAGTGAATTCAATTTTTTCTAAAGTGCCTATCACTTTCTGCAGCAATTCTGCTGTCGTTGTATCGGAAGCCGGGATTATTTTCTCTGGAACCACCTCGTGTCCCATCATTCCCCCGGCAATCGGTTTCACATGTTCTGGTATTATAATTGGTTCACCGCGTCTTTTTCTTTCTTGTATCAGCACGCCTTCGGCTGTTTTTATGCCGGCTTCATCACCGTATACGGCCCCCCCGACTCTTATGATTCCCATATATAAGTTACGCATAAACCATGACATGTCTGTCTGTTTAAGCGCCTTTTCTGTTATCTCATAGGCCTTTCCCGCAGCCGCTCTCATCGGATTTACCACTTTTAACTGTTCAATCACGGATTCTGCTTTTTCTTCTCCAACTGTAATCGCCCCTTCCGGTGCTTTTTCGGCCGATGCTTTTTTCTGTGCCGCCATTTCCGCCGCCCGTGATTGAGCTATGAGCCTTTCATTTTTCGCCAGCTCCTCCGTTTTCATTATCGGGGCCAGTTTAACAGCCGTCCCTCCCCATATTGCTTCCGCCGCCGCCGGATTTTCGGCCATAAATTTGAGCCGTTGATCCTCGTTCATTTTATAAACTTCATTCTCGTTGATAGCGCGTTCTTTTTCGTTCCACAGTTGACCCGGACGCATCGGAACTCTCTCTATTTTTTCCGTCAGTGCGGATGTTAGCGCTGATATTTCTTTTCCCCCTCCGCCATGCTGCAGAACGCCCAGTATCGCCGCCCCGGCCTTGTTGAATTCCATCCCCTGTTCGGTAAGCCGTTCCAGTGATTTCATCGCAGCTTCTGCAACGCCCTCTCTTCCCTGTGCCTCCGCTGAAAAAAGAATCGCTGCATTGCTCGCCTCTTTGCCTGTCAGTTTTCCCGCCCTGCCAAGTCCTCCTGCTAACCCGCCTAAACCGCCCATATCCGTAAGCGCCGCTACCGGAGCCGCCGCCCGTGTCGCCTCGTCAATCTCCGCATCCGTGGCCAGCGGCCTTGCCTCTTTATATCTTTTTTGAAACGCCTGTACCTTGTCCGTGGTGGTATCGTATTCTTTAGCGATTGCCCGCTGTGATTCGCTTACCGGTCCCAGATTGGCAAGTCCCCCAAGCCCGACCGATGCGATTGCCCCTTTATTAAACGCCGTCTGCGCATCGGCTGCATCCTTCCATTTTCGGACAATATCCTCGACCTCTGCCTTAACTAAGCCTACCGCCTTGTGAAAAGCCCACATCGCCGTATGAGCTGATATGACGCCTGCCGTCATTGCCAGGGCCTGCGGCCCGATTCCTGCAATATTTTCCTTGACCCTTTTTGCGATGTTCTCGAAAGTGAACGCCTCGTTTGCCGCCGACTTAAATCCCCTGCTCACCTTTCTCGCGGACAGTTCCATCTCGTTGATATATCTGGTTTGTTCCTGGGAGCATTTGCCAATCGCTCGCAGCGCATTTAGCGCCGCCTGCGGGTCCGCTCCAAATTCCAGTTCTGCAGCCATAATTAACCTTCAGTCGTCAATCCGCCGTAGGCGGATAAATCCGCCACAGCGGATAAATCTGAAACCTATCCTGTCCGCGGCAGGCCGCCTGCCTCTCTTTTCAGCATTTTTCTGCTGCCTTCGGCCTGGTTGAACAGTTGTATCAGCGTTTCCATAAATACCTGTTTAAGCCGCCGGTTCTCTTCCGGCGTGATCTGCGTCAATTCATCGGCCATCGTATACGGCCATCTTTTTCCTTTTTTTCGATTGTATTGCCAATTAAAGAATCCCGCGCACGGTATCCGCAGCTTGACCTTGCCGAACCCTCGGGCCGTCGCTTGCCGTTTGTCGCCGAGTATTTTATCCTGTTCCCTGCCCGACCATTCCATCGGGCCAAGCCCCAGCCGGTCTTTTCTCTTTTGATATTTTTCGGAGCGTTTTTCGTATTTATATTTGGCAAAGGCATTCGGCAGAAAGTGCCCGGGCAGTATGTGATTTTGCCAATGGGCGGAGGTCTCCTTCAGCGCCGCTATGAAACATCTCTTAAATAGCGCCTGCTCGCCGGGTTCAAAAACACCTGTCAGTTTTAGTTTTGCCTTAATCATCTGATGTTCTCACAATAAAGCCAGGCCTCCGCCGGCGTCGGTATATAATCTTCTATCAGTTTCCGTCCCCAGAGCAGATAGGTTGTTCTTCTCCGGTCATACCATCCCGGCCTTTTTTTTTTAGGTCTTCTTTAATTCGGTCAAGCATCTCAATTACCATTGGCCAGTCGATTATCGCCAGTGTCGCCTCGTACAGCGTATCCGTGGTAAACAGGCCCAGCAGGTTGATTTCATCGACATCGAGCCTGTAGTTAAACCCCAGTGCCTCTGCCGCCAATTTAAACTGGTCGACCGCCGTCGGTGTTGTCTCTTCCTTTTCCAGCAGCCCGGCCTGTCCCGCTATCAGTTGCCAGAACGCCTCGGCCCTTGCCGAGAAGTCGGTAAATTTCAAGACGATGCTTTGGTTAAGCGACCCATCTTTTGTAAGCCGTAGCGTCGTCGGCAGTTTTGTCCCCACCGGAAAGCATCTGGCGCAGGGGATAAGGAATTTCTGGCCATCCATAAGTTCCACCCTGTGGCCGTCGATCTGGCTTTCACGGGCCAGTTCCTTCTCTGTCGGCGGGTTTGCGGTATAGTATCCGACCCAAAAGAGTGGAGAGTCTGGGGTCTTGGGCTTGCCCGCCTGGGCGGGCTTGCCCGCCTGGGCGGGCTCTGAGCTTGCCCGCCTGGGCGGGCTTGCCCGCCTGGGCGGGCTTGCCCGCCTGGGCGGGTTTTGAGTTTCATTTTTTTGACTACCAACTACCAACTCAGAACTAAGAACTCTTGATTTTAGACTCCTTGCCCAGACCTGCTCTTCCGGCCTGTAGTACAGGTCTTTGCCCTCGATACGTTTGTCGGCAAAGATAATCCCCGCGCAGTCCCCCGGCCCGGCGGATGTATATCCCCGCTGAGTCATTTTCTCCGCGGTCAGATAACCCAGCCCGCTGTCATCCAGCAGCTTCTGGTCGAACTTGCCGGCGTTTGGTACAAAGTACAAAAAATACATAATCAATCCCTCGTTTTGAACCTTCGAGAATTTGTGCTTAAAATTTGTTTAGGATTTAGGGTTTAGGATTTAGTGCTTTCTCTTGTATTGCTCCTCAGTGCCTCTATCCGCCCCTTGAGCGAATGTTTCTCTGTCAGCAGTTTTGTGCATTCGTCGAGATGTTGTTTTTTCGCGGCCGCATCCATTTGCGCCGTCGGGATGCGTACCTTTTTTTCATATTTGCCGCATGCGGCCTGGTAATCGGCCGCGGCCTTTTCCAGCGGCGTCTGGTCTGTTTTTTCCTTGCTCATATCGTTTTCCCTTTTTTTTCAGGCACGAATTTACACTGTTTTTTTATTTCTTAATTCTTAATCCGCCTTAGGCGGATAAATTCTTAATTCTTACGTTAGTCCCGTCCACGCCAGCGGCAGCGCCACCCCGTCGTAGGTGATGTCCGCACGGATGCCGTGATTGCACGGCTGGCCATCGGCGCTGGTAACGTTATCGGTTGTCCACAGAGCATCGTCGATAGTGCAGATAATCGGGCTTGACCCGCGGACGCCGCCCTCGGCAAGGTCCTGTACCTCGATGGTCGAATCGGTCGCACCTTGTGCGGCCCCGGTAAATCCCCAGGCCAGAAAATTGTCGATGCTGTCGGCTACTATCGTAATCGAAGGGGCGATGGTCATCACGCCGCAGAATGTCTTAAAGACCATTCCCGACGAACCTTCTACCACCGGTGTGATGCCGAAGTTGATTGTCACTTCCTTGACCCCTTCCAGTGTCGTCCCGTTAATATTGACCGGTCCGAGCGTCCAGCCCTCGGCCGCTCCCGCCGCTGCGACAAGTGTCTGGGTGGCCGTCAGCGACATTGATGTGGTAACGCCGTCAGCGCTGGTAAGTATTATCTGGCAGGTAAGTTCCGCCGGCTGGCCATCGGAGAGCCGCAGGGATACCGGAATCACCATGCCCTTTGCGATGGTCCCTTTGTAGTGGTTTGCCCCGGAAGCCCGGACGCCGCCCTCGGTAATCTTCTGGAACCAGATATAAAAATCGCCGTCAATCGCCAGGGCTATCTGGTTTGTCATCGCGGCCAGTATCCGTTTTATGTCTCCGCTGCCAAAGTCGATGACCGGCGTAATCTGGTTGATGGCCGCGAAGGTATTAAACCCCGTCCCGGACCCGCCGAGCAGAAATTTGGTTACGTTCGGGTTAATGGTCTGGCTTTTGATATCCCTCCAGACGGATGCTATCGACATCATCCCCGCGATTGTATAGACGTTTTCAAGTGCCATAATTTATTTCTCCTGTACTTTCAATTTTTTGTTTTCAAATTTCCCACCACGAAGTTCACGAAGAACCACGAAGTTTTTTCTTAATTCTTAATCCGCCTTAGGCGGATAAATTCTTAATTCTCAATTCTAACCTCCCAGTCCCCACCTGTAAGTACATGCGCATCCCATCGTATTTTTCAGCGGGTCTGTCGAGTATCGGTATGGGCCTTCGGAAATCTCAAATGACCGGACGATTTGGTATCCGGCTGACTGGCTAAGTTCCATACATTCTGCGATGATCTGTCCGGCCCAGGCCTCGAATTCCAGTTGAGCGTTTTGCTGATTATCGTTATCGCGGTATGCGGCGGGTATTTCTTTCTCGAAGGTAATCTTAAATTCCCCGCTGTCGATGTTGTCTTTTATCCCGCCGGAGCCGGGGTTTCGGACAAGTGCGAACGG
>Ga0307376_10005927_pt1 | contig 10916 bp, 8 predicted proteins | sample TR2MG_FD_202536 | JGI IMG/M metagenome (GOLD analysis project Ga0307376, IMG submission 202536) | Soil microbial communities from Risofladan, Vaasa, Finland - TR-2 | ecosystem: Environmental > Terrestrial > Soil > Coastal area > Acid sulfate soil | place: Finland: Risofladan, Vaasa | collected...
CAAGTTAATGGCTTTTCTGGGTCAGAATATAGATATCAATAACATCTCAACCTTGGATTTGCAGAACTACAAAAGAAGGATACAGAAAAGCCATGTGTCAGTCTGCAGGTTGAACCTGCATATAAGTATTATGAAGGCGTTATTTCATTGGGCAAGAAAGAATGATATTCTTGAGAATATTCCGAATATTGATGCAATCTCAAGAAGCAAAATAGTTCATCTGGAAAGGTTCACCTTTAATTCGGAACAGATAACCCAATTGCTATCTGCTGCAGATATAAAAATGCGAGCGATGATATGGCTTGGATTAAATTGTGGTTTCGGATGTACCGATTGTTCAGAGCTTATGTGGACAGATTTGGATCTGGCCAATGACAGAGTAAAACTTCCAAGAAAAAAGACAGGTATTTCAAGAGATTTGCCATTATGGCCGGAGACTGTCGAATCCCTTGAAAAGATTCCGAGGACAGGCAAACTTGTCTTTTATACATCCAGAGGCAACCCATACGTACAGACGCTCTTCAAGAGCAATGGCAACGGGAAATATACAACCGTAAATACAATCACGACAAAATTTTCAAGGCTGATTAAAAAAGCTGGTCTTGATATTCCCAAAGGAACAGGTTTTTATGCACTTCGTAGAACTGCTGCTACGATAGCAGCAAGATCAGGCGATCCATTTGCTGTTCAAAGGCTTCTTGGCCACGCAGATTTACAGATGGCAACAAGGTACGTACAGGATGTTTCTGCACAAACTGACAAGGTGATTGAGAACAGTAGAAAGTATGTGATTTGTAGTAGCCACTATTTAATCTGACAAACAGGGTCTTCTGTCTGTAAGGTATTGTTTAACATTTTCTCTCGAACCAACGGCATTGAATCTAAAAATGTTTGCATCGGCGTTTTTCCAAAACAATATTTTCCACTGTGCGTTCTTTCTTCATTGTAGTATTTAATCCAAGTATCCAAATCAGTCTGCAATTCGTCAAGACTATTGTAGATTTTTTTACGAAATGCAATCCGGTAAAACTCATTCAAAACAGTCTTGTGGAATCGCTCACAAATGCCATTACTCTGAGGACTCCTGGCTTTTGTTTTACTGTGATCAATGTCCTCCAGAGTCAGGTACAACTGATACTCATGGTCTTCACGCTTGCCGCAGTACTCCGTACCACGGTCGGTCAAGACACGTAACAGCCGGACATCATGTTCTTCAAAGAAAGGCACGACCCGATCATTCAATATGTCAGCTGCAACCAAAGCGTTCTTGCGATCATAAAGTTTGGCAAACGCAACCTTGCAGTAGGTATCAATAAATGTCTGCTGGTAGATTCGTCCAACGCCTTTGAGAGTCCCGACATAGAACGTATCCTGCGATCCCAGATAGCCGGGATGTTCGGTTTCAATCTCTCCATGGGCTTCTTTCTCCTGCTTGGCCCTTTCTAAAGCCGCCAACTGTTCTTCCGTGAGGACCAGGCCTTCCTGTGCCATCTTAGCTTCTAAGGCTTTGAGACGCAGCTTAAAGGTGTGTAAATCGTGCCGAAGCCAGACGCTACGGACTCCGCCAGGCGAGATGAATATGCCTTCCTTGCGGAGTTGATTAGATGCCCTTTGCTGGCCCCATGCAGGCTGTTCAAAGGCAAGTTCGACCACTTTTTCCTCAATCTCAGGAGCAACCCTGTTTTTGAGTATAGGTTTCTTTCGGCTGATCTCTTGCAGTGCAGCTTCTCCGCCGGTCGCATATAGTTCTTTGTAGCGGTAAAAACTGTCCCGCGAGTAGCCTAAAATATTACATGCTCTTGATACATTTCCGAGTTGTTTGGCCAGTTCCAACAGGCCGACTTTGTTTTTGATGATTTTCTGTTCTGTCGTCATCTTCTGACACTCCTTTCTGTTTCGATTGCGATTTGTCATGGGTTATAACAGAAGTGTCAGATTAAATCTTGACTATTCCACCTGAAGCCTTATGCCCACTTCATAAGTTCAGGATGAAGGTCCCAAAGAATTTCATGTGCCGGCCTTAGCCGACAGTTCATGCTCTGTATACCATATCCCTGGATTTCGAAAGAACAACGATAGTACACCCTGGTTTTGTTTTTGCCTTGGGCCTCCATAGGAATGACTTCAAACTTATTTTCATTATCAAAGCTGTAGAACAACTCCACTGTAAAAAGCTGCGGTGAAGCCTGACCAAAGTCGACTGTACAATTTACCTCTATCGTCTCGGCTTCGACAATATGGTCCTTTTTATCCAAGCTCGTGGCACAATCTGTGAACCGGATGTTGACCCAGTGCTTCATGATATCGTCTTCATAATCGATAGCTTCCGTCAAATACTGGAAGTTGTTCTCAGAGAGCCTCTGGTAATCATCTATGGCTGGCTTATACAGTCTTGTTAAGTAATCTGAAAGAACTCTGTTCATATTGAATTTACTGCAAACAGAGTGGATGGATTCCTTCATCATTTTAACCCATCCTTCAGGGATACCCAGTTCGTTTCTGTCATAATATAGTTCCGTTACCTGGTCCTCGAGAAGGTCATAGATTTGATCGGCTTCTGCAATATCGCGAAGCTGCGACTCTTTATAGAACTCACCGGCAGTTATAGCCCAACCGTTTTGTCCGTTGTACTCTTCCGGCCACCACCCATCCAAAACGCTCAAATTAAGTACCCCGTTTATAGCAGCTTTCATCCCGGAGGTCCCGCTGGCTTCATTTTCTATAATAGGCGTATTAAGCCAAACATCTGCCCCCCAGACAAGGTGCCTGGCGATATTCATATCATAATCCTCAAGAAACAGAACCCTGTCTTCCAGTTCATACTGCCTTGTGAATTCTAGTATCTCTTTTATCATGTTCTTTCCATCAGCATCGGCAGGATGAGCCTTGCCGGCAAAAATCAGCTGAACCGGCTTTTTGGTGTCTTTAAGTATTCTTTGGAGCCTTTCCTTGTCTTTCAGAATAAGGGTTGCACGTTTGTAATGTGCAAAGCGTCTGGCAAAGGCTATCGTCAGAAATTCAGGATTGAATAGTCTGGTTAGTTTTACTATTTTTGGCTCAGCATGGCCTCGAGTAGCAAGGTCAGCTCGTAGTTTGTTGCGTATAAATGTAGCTAAGTTTTGTTTATTTTTACGATGGGCTTGCCAAATCTCGTCGTCGTTTATCTCTAAAACTTTCCACCAATTAGCGCTGTCGGTGCCACAGTGTATATAATCTGGACCAATATATTCATTCAACAGCTCTGTAACAGGTTCACTCAACCAGGACCTGTGGACACCATTTGTCACATAATCGATAGGAATTTCTACCAGATGCCTTTGGGGGAAAATATTGGCCCACATTTTACGAGACACACCTCTATGCATTTCTGAGACAGCATTAACATATTTTGAGAATCTTATAGCAAAGGCAGACAATAAAAAATCGTCCTGGTTATCCCCTATCATTCCATGGGCTACAAGTTCATCCAAAGAAATACCGACAGACTCAACTCGTTTTTCCAGATATTTCTTTACCAAATTTTTTTTGAAACTTTCATTTCCTGCTGATACAGGAGTGTGTGTTGTGAAAACAGTAGAAGATCTTATCAGGGCCTTTGCTTTCGAGAATGAAAGTTTTTTTTCAGTCATCAGCTTCAACAATCGAGCGACCACCAAAAAAGCTGCATGTCCTTCATTTATATGGTAGATTGTGGGTTCTATGCCTAGAACCTCTAACGCCTTGACACCTCCGAAGCCAAGAACAAACTCCTGCTGAAGTCTTTTCTCTCTGTCCGCAACATAAAGCTCATATGTGATATCCCGCAGATCAGCCGGATTATCTTCCAGATCCGTGTCGAGAAGAACCAACCTTATTTTGCCCACATCGACCTGCCATAGCTTGATCATAAGGTCTCGGTTAAATATCTTAATCTGAAAATGTGCTTTCTCACCCGAGGGGTTTCGCAGCTCCTGCATTGGGATTAGGTGGTTATCGAACTCGAGGAATAATTCCTCCTGCTCGCCTATAACGTTGATCCGCTGCGTGAAATATCCGAACTTGTAGATAAGGCCCACCCCCACTATTGGTAGTGCCATATCTGAGGCGGCTTTGAGAAAGTCGCCGGAAAGAACACCCAAACCACCACCGTATATCGGAATGCATTCATGCAGGCCAAATTCCATGGCAAAAAAGGCTATAGTATCATTTGTAGTAATAACCTTACCGCCAGATTCGGTATTCTGGGTTCCGTATCTCAAGTAATCCTGGTGCGTTTTCCAGACTTCTTCCAGCTCAAATAAAAATCCTCTGTCGCCCGACAGCTCTTTTATTCGTTCCTTGGGTAAACTATAAAGAAATCTGACCGGATTGTGATTCACCGCTCTAAAAAGTTTGGAGTCGATGCGGTAAAATAACTTGATTGCTTCATAGTTCCAGGTGCACCAGAGATTATAAGCAAGCTCATAAAGCTTAGTCAGATTTTCCGGGTATCGTGGATAAACGAAGATTTCCTTCAATATCGTAACCTCCGATCCTTGACAATTACCGTGGCCTCTTTGTGCCATCTCTCTATATTCTTAGACAGTCCGTCATGAAGCAGCAATCGGTGTATGGGCATTGCCCATTTGATGTCCCAAAGCACGGCGTATAGCCTTCGGCCTTTTGGATCGAGCGAATGAGTTCGTTTTTTTTCATCTTGCCTGGTTGCACCCCAACAGATACAGCCTTTTGTTTGATCTGGTTCATTGTCATTGGTCTATTCTTAACGCTGGTTGTGGAGCTTGCATTGTTTTTTGAAGTTTTCGTTTTCATAGAGATTTCCTTTCCGACAAAAGTTATAAATATGTTTGTTACCTATACTTCTAACTTGATAAGGCATGTTCGCCAACGGTACTTAATAAAAGCCGGGTTCTGTTTTGTGCCAGAATTTCATTACATCGAGAGTTGAGGTTATCCAGCACATTCATAAAATTGATATACGAATCATAAGGCGAATCATAGGGATTGAAGTATTTGTGTACATCACCATCAGCAAACCATTTGGTACACATATAGTAGAAATGATCCGAAGTCTGCAGTTTTCGCCAATCCCTGATAATATCTTTGTCCTTAGTTTGTTTTACCGTCTCTTCGAGCCTGTATAGCTCAGCAAGGGCATTATGCTGCATGGGATTGCCAAGCCATGCAGAAAGATCTCGTTCAATATCAGCCCAGCTGATTGTGTAAGGGACATCGACCACATCAACGGCATCATAAGCAGCGGCAACTTCAGAAGGAGTCTTGAAGTTGTTATCCGGATGTTTAAGAATTTCATCAGGCAGGTGTCTTAAAAAATTAAATATACCGGTGTCTTCCCACTGGTGTTCGCCAAAAGTTTCGTAGTCCATAAAAAGGTTCGTGACAAAGCCGCAGCCATTGACAGAATTGACCCACTCTGCAAATTTATGGGCATTCAGTGGCCACTGGTTCCAGTCTCGATTGGAAAATCTGAAAGCAATATCGTCACTAAGACGGTAATTTTTAAGCAGAAGTTTCAGATGTTTACATTTCGGCGGACTGTACACAAAGTTCGGACTTCTATAGCCGAGTATGTGGTCTGCTCCTTCAGCCAATATTGCATCAAAACAGCCAATATTCTCAATCAGCTCAGCCAGTTGATTGTTGTAAATTAGCTCTGTGTTACGGAATACTCTTGGTGTCTGGTGAAATAATTTTTGGATGGTTTTTTTATGAGCTTCTATCTGCTCTTCAAATTCTCCTCGTGAACAAAGAGAACTTAGGCTGTGGTAATAAGTTTCCCCAAGAAACTCCACGCATCCTGTTTCTGCAAGCTCCTGGAAACTTCGCAAAACATCGGGGGCATATAATTGAAGCTGTTCGAGTAGGCAGCCGGTTATGCTGTATGATATCCTGAACCTGCCATTGTATTTTTTTATCAACTCCAGCATCAACTGGTTTGTGGCCAGATAGCATTTATGTGCAACTTTTCTGCATATCTGGGCGTTTTTAGCATCATCAAAATAGTCGCTGTCTGTATCAAAAATAGTATAGTTTCGCAGCCTGTAGGGCTGATGAACCTGAAAATAAAAACAAACCGATGCCATTATAGGAGCCTCCTTGTTAAATCTGGGCCGGCGTACAAGCCAGCATTTCCTTGTAGATTCTATTTACCTTTGCCGCTGAGTCTTCCCAGCGGAATTTTTCTATCTCGATACTGCCATTTTCCCGAAGTGTTCTGCTCAATGGCGAACGTTTTAATACTGCTACCATCTTGTTTGCTATCTGGTTTATGTCCCAGAAATCTACTTTAAGCGCATTTTTCAGCGTTTCAGCGATACCGCTTTGTTTACTTATCAAGACAGGTACACTGTGCCTGAGGGCTTCGAGCGGTGCGATACCAAAAGGCTCGGAGACAGACGGCATTACATATAAATCAGCCATTTTATAGGCTCTGTCGACATCGGCTCCTCTCAAAAACCGTGTAAAAAAAACCTTATGGCCAATGCCCAACCAGGCTGCATATTCAATCATACGGTGAGTCATATCCCCATCGCCGGCCATGACAAATTTGACATTGTTAATTTTCTCCAGAACCTTTTTGGCGGCAGCAATGAAATATTCCGGGCCCTTCTGCATCGTAATCCGGCCAAGGAACAGAACAATTTTGTCGGATTTATTAGGCAGTGCTTGAGAACAAACACCATTATTACTTTCAACGCCATTATAAACTACTTGCACCTTATCAGCTGAGATGCCATATCGGTTGATTATGATATTTTTAGTATAATTGCTAACTGCGATTATTTTATCAGCCTCATGCATACCTTGCCGTTCGATGTCGTATATTGTTTGGTTCACGTGCTCACCGCTTCGGTCGAATTCTGTTGAATGAACATGTACAACTAATGGCTTGCTGCTGAGGCGTGCAACTTCTACTCCCGCCGGATACGTCATCCAGTCGTGGGCGTGGATAACATCAAAATCCTCGATTGAAGCTATTTCTACAGCTTTCCTGGCATAGCAGCACACCTGTTCATATATGTCATGGCTGTAAATTTGCGTATGCATAGAAGACTCGCTACGCCATGTATGAGTACGATTGTTTCTTTCTTTGTTTTCAGAACCTTTATATATTTGTGAAGGGAGGTACGGTCTTAACGGTGAAACAATTGCTTTGAAGCGAACATTCTGAAAATCGCTTAGTTCTTCGGTTTTAATATATCCTTCAGCACTAAGTATTTTTATATGACTGCTTTGGTTGGACTGGTCCGCTCTTGGCAAAACAAACACTATCTCCGTGCCGAGCCTGCTCATTGCCTTTGTAAGGCCGTAGCAGGCCGTACCTAAGCCACCGCTGATAAAAGGTGGAAATTCCCAGCCTAACATAAATACCTTCATGGCAATTCTCCTTACGCCACCGTTTGCTCAAACCGTCCTGATGGCAAATTTGCATACGACTGCAACCACTGACCGTGGCAATCTGCTTTAACGCATTCAAACCGCACATATGTAATTGAGCCTTCTTTGCGTCTGTCTGATTCTTTCATCCGGCTGCCACATTGCAGGCAATGTCGATTGTTTACTACATTGAATAAACTGACGTTTACCAAGCTCGTTTCTGTATTATTCATATTCTGTCTCCCTGAACTTTGTGTTTTAATCATAACATCCTTGAACACCGCCGGCCAAAAGGCCATCAAGTTCTTCTTTTGGCAGATTCTTAAGCAACCTGCTGCTGATGTATATTTGTCCTTTGAGTATCTGGCGAATAGCATTTACAATATCTTCAGATATCTCGTCTTTTGTAATATATCCCCTTGCCCCCGCCTCAATAGCCCGTTTTACGTACTGAGGTTTGTCACTCACAGAAAAGACAAGAGCGATGAGATTGGGGCATAAGGTTTTTATCTTCTTTATTACCTGTATCCCCGTTGTGTTATTAAGCAGCATATCCACAAGAGCTAAATCAATTCGCTGCTTTTTTACGATCTTTAAGGCTTCGGCAGCATTACCGGCTTCTGCACAAACCACAAGATCCGACTCCCGATTGATAATCTGTGTTAGTCCTTCACGCACAACTGGGTGGTCATCAACAATAAGAATTTTAGTTTTGTCTTCCTCATTGACATATCCTCTTTTTGTTTTTTTCATAATCCCACTATCTCATCAACCCGATTGCTAACGACAAAGCTTCCGTTTTTCACACACACTTCCAATTACATTTGGCAAAACAAATCTATTACTCGATAATAACGTAAGTTCTATCTGTGTAAATCAGATTGGAGTCTGTTTTTACTGTCGGTGGAAATGCTTACCATTATGTGAGTGGAATCTTATACAAAGGCCTGAACGAAGAAGATATCTCTTTACGAAATGTTCGATTGGGTAAGGTTATCTGTAGAATACAGATCTGGGGATGATCATCTTCTGTCCTGATTTTTCGCCCATTTTATAGCATACTGCAAAAGTTCAGCAGCACTGTCGAGATTCAGTTTTTCTTTAAGCCGTCCGCGGTAAGTTTCAATTGTTTTTACGCTTAAATGGAGCTTCTTAGCTATTTGCGAAGCCTTGTGTCCTTCGCCAATCAAACGAAAGATTTCAAATTCACGGTCGCTTAGATTTTCTATCGATGTTTTGGTCTTGTCGGTTTTGTCACCTGCGATTTTGTGCAGAAATTTCTTTGAGATAGTGTCACTGACATATATTTCGCCTTTTAGAACTGTACGAATTGCATTGACGATATTTTCAGACACCACTTCTTTCATAAGATATGCTCTGGCACCTGCTCGAAGAGCCCGCTCAGCATACACCAATTCATCATGAACGGACAGTACTACAACAGGCAACTTGGGGTCTTTTGCTTTAATACTTTTAGTAAGTTCAATACCGTCTGAGCTCTTTAAAGATATGTCCACCACAACTACATCAGGTTTCAATTCGCCGATAGCCTTAAGAGCCTGATGAGCATCATCAGCGCCACCGCATACATTAAGGTCCCACTGATGGTTGATTATTGTAGTAAGTCCATCCCGTACTACCGGATGGTCATCGACCAGCAGGATCTGTGTCTTTGTTTCATTCTTCTTAGCCTGTTTTTTGACAGTTGCCATAATATTTTTTAATGAGATTGACGATCTTTATTTGTAAATACACAGGTTATAACTGTCCCGCCTTTATCGCCTTTACGAATATCAAGGGAGGCTCCTATCATATTGGCCCGGTATTCCATTATCTTCAATCCCAGCCCCTTTCTTTTCCTTGGTGGCGTCTTTGGAAAGTCTTTTCCATCATTTTTAACCGACAGGATATATCCCTCGTCTATATTTATCTGTATTGTTTTTGCTTTGCCATGTTTTACAGCATTAGTAATAGCTTCCTGGACTATCCGATAAAGTTGCCTTAACTCGACATGGTTATCAATCGACACAGGTGTTGAACAACTGAATCGACATTTGACTCCCAGTGCCTTTTCCGTATTAGCTGCCAGATTTTTTAAGGCTGAGGGTAATCCACCAGCTTCGATGTCAATAGGCAAGAGCATCTTAGTTAGACTTCGCATCTGGGTTATCGCTTTATTGGCAAGCTTTGATATCGCCAATGCTTCTTTCGAGTTTCCCGATGATTTGTCCTCAAGCTTCAGTGCTAACCCTTTGCTTTTGACGGCGATACCGGTAAGGGATTGCCCCATGCTGTCATGCATTTCACGACCTATTGATTTTCGTTCTCTTTCCGTTATTGACAGTACTTCCCTTTCCAGCTGCCTGTGCTCAGTGATATCCCTTTCATTTGTCGCAATCGCGAAAAGTCTGCCTGCCTCATCTTTTACCATCATCATTGCAAGTGAGATATCCAGTAAGCGGCCATCTTTAGCAAGGCGTTGGGTGTCAAGAAATACGATATCTTCTCCTTTTGTCAGGCTTTCAATAAGTACGGCAATTTCCTCACGTTTGTGTTCAGGGATAATTTTGCTGATGTTCATTTTAAGGGCTTCTTTCTCGCTGTAGCCATATACTTCTTCAGCACCGTGATTCCATGAAATGATATTCCCTTCAAAGTTCTGTACCGTTGTGGGATCGGGTGAATTTTGTACAATTGTAGCTAATAAACGCAATTCATTTTCCATTTCTTTGCGTTCAGTAATATCATGGCCGACACAGAGAATTTCGGTGACATTTCCCTGTCTATCGTAGACAGGTTTATTTGTCCAGGCAACCCAGACTCGCCGGCCATCCTTGCAGATATTTTCATTTTCGTTAGTGGCATAAAGCTCAGGTTGTCGCCCGATGTCCCTGATCATTTTTACAAGGTCTCGCCCGTAGCTGTCTGTTTCGGGCACAATTGTGCCTATGACGTTTTTGCCGATTATTTCCTGTTCGCTGTATCCAAAGAACTTCTGAGCAAAATCATTAAAAAAGACAATCTCGCCCTTAACGTTTCTACGCATGATAATACAGTTAGCACTTTCAACGAGCTGACGATATTTCTCCTCGCTTGCCTGTGATTCGTCTTCAGCTTGCTTAAGCTTCGCGAAGGTTTCTTTTAATTTCTTAGATTGTTTTTTCATTCGTTTTTTTTGTGCCGTCAAAGACCATTCACTGCCTGTTTAGGTATCAGCCATATGGTCAATTCTACAGCGCTTAATGGATTTTTGCAAGGTACTATTCTGTTGCAGTAATTTTGTGAAAACCATCTAAATATCGCTAAATTCGGGATTATCTGAAGATGCTTAAAAGAACAATAATTACAATCAATCAGGGAATGTCATCTAACTTGCGCCAACCGGCAACAGTGTAGGGGATTTTGCTGACAAGGTGTGGGGCTATTTGTTCTACATTAAAAACAGACTCTGGTCTGATTTACAAATTTACAGACTAAGTTATTATCGAGCTGTGTTTTGGTGAACTCTAACAAGTACATTTTTTTAGGAGTCGAAGAAA
>Ga0307376_10005928_pt1 | contig 10915 bp, 8 predicted proteins | sample TR2MG_FD_202536 | JGI IMG/M metagenome (GOLD analysis project Ga0307376, IMG submission 202536) | Soil microbial communities from Risofladan, Vaasa, Finland - TR-2 | ecosystem: Environmental > Terrestrial > Soil > Coastal area > Acid sulfate soil | place: Finland: Risofladan, Vaasa | collected...
CAGCACTTCCTAAGTGAACATTTAACCCGTTTGTCAAGTATTCCATTAATAATTATAATGCTTGTAGCCATTGTCACCACAAAGTTCAATATTGATCAATGATGGATTTTGGAAAATGATGCACGAGAGTAGAACTGATTTATCAATGTTGTTTGGAAATATCTTTTTGCTAATCAGTGGTGCTGGTAAATGGTCAATTGACAAGAGATGGACTAAGAATGTCTAAACATAATAGACAGTCTTGTTATTGTTCATCTCATTTCATTATATTTTAAAATCCCTATTTCTAATTTCTTTTAGCTGCCCAATCCACAGCGCAACCGATGTGCTCTATTATTAATGGATTCTGAAAAGCTTCATGGGTATGTCCAAAACCTGTGTAAAATGATCTTCTATTGCCAGTTTCCTGATACCAGATAATAGGGTGGTCACCCATTTTCCATTTGTCGTCTCTCTGGGTAGCTGCATCGAGTGAGGTTTCATCCAGGCGTGCCAGTACATGTACTTTTGCTCTTGGATTTTCCTTGAAACTGTACCATTCATCGAAGGTGCGATATGAATCCTTGCCTTTGAAAGGAAGCATAGATGGGTGGTTAGTGTTCTCAAAAATTACAGTAGCTTCCTGGGCCCTTGGATGAGTTCTGAAAAATGCTCCGGTCAATTGACCGTACCATGCCCAGTCATATTCACAATCGAGAGCTGCATGAATACCAACAAATCCTTTACCCGTGGCCATAAAAGTCTCTAAATTTATCTGCTGCTGATCATTCAGCACATCCTGTGTCGGATTCAAAAACACCACTACATCAAAAGTCTTCAGAAATTCAGGAGTAAACAGATCTGCATTTTCGGTGGCAGTAAGTACCCATTTTCTTTCCTGTGCCAAATCGCTCATCATTTTAAGTCCTGATGAAATGGAACTGTGCCTGTAACCAGCTGTCTTGGAAAATACAAGGACATTGATCGTATTCTCCTGTGCCATGCATGATGATGTCAGAACAAAGAGCAGGCAAATTAATGAAGTAAGCTTTCTCATGATATAATATTTTAACCTGTTTGTTTTACAAGGTTACAAATTTTAAACCTAATAAAATAATATTACTGGCGGGAATCATGAACATAAAACTACAAAGCACTTGAAATTCAGGCTACTGGAAAAACCACCCAATCTTCAGGCTTTCTGGGAAATTATATTGAAGAGCTTATGAAGATTGCAGGATTAATTAATATTATTTAACTTGGTAAAATTAAACCTCAGGAAAATTACTTATTGTTTACTACCAAAATCAAAACTTATCTTACATCATGCAGAGAACCAGACGTAATTTCATTAAAACAGTTGCTGTACCTTTATTGGCAGCACCTTTCATTCTGCCATCCTGTAAAAGGTCAACTCTCTCAGGCGACCGTCTCACAATGGGCTTTATCGGTATGGGGAAACAGGGTACCTACCTGTTATCTAAATTTATGAACCAGACGCAGGTTCTGGCGGTATGCGATGTTGACACTACCCGCCGGAAAAACGCACAGCAGATAGTCAACAATTTCTATACGGAAAACGCGGACAAAGGCATTGCCGATTGTGATGAATACAATGATTATCGTAAGCTGATAAAGCGCAAAGATATCGATCTTATTTGCATTGCAACACCTGATCACTGGCATGGTGAGATCATGAAATTATCCCTCAAAGCCGGTAAAGATGTATTTTGCGAAAAGCCTTTAACACACAATATCCAGGAGGCAATAGATATTATTAACATGGTTGACGCTGAAAAACGGGTTTTGCAAACCGGATCAATGCAGCGTTCAAGCAGGGAATTCAGAATAGCATGTGAACTGGTGCGTAACGGTATTATTGGTAAAATAGATCATGTTGAGTGCAGTTTTGGAGGACCACCGGTACCTTGCGATCTTGGAGAAGAGTCGATGGAACCCGGATTGGACTGGAACATGTGGCTGGGTCCTGCACCTATGCGTCCATATAATTCAGTGCTTAGTCCTCGTGGTGTACACACTCACTTCCCTGACTGGCGTGCCTACAGGGAATACGGGACCGGTGGTGTTGGAGACTGGGGCGCTCACCATCTGGATATTGCACAATGGGGTCTGGATATGGATAACAGCGGACCAGTAGAAGTTCTTTTTGTTGATGGTTTTGCAACCCTGGTTTATGGTAATGGAATAACCGTTACCCGCAAAGAAGGTGGGTTTGGTGTTCACTTTTTCGGCAGTGACGGGGAAGTTATGGTCAACAGAAGCAGAATTAAAGTAATAGTAAATGGAGAGACTATCGCAGCATTCATAAACAGGAAAGAGAGCCCAGGTACCTCTTTAGCAGCAGAGCTTGACAAAGCGGAACAAATGTTTCTTACTGATGCAAAGATCAAGTTGTACGATAGCAAGAATCACTACGATGACTTCCTCTCCTGCGTCGCAAGTCGTACTAAACCGATCACAAGCGAACAGGTAGGTGGGCGCACAGCAATATGCTGTCATCTGATGAATCAACTGTATTACCACAACCAAACAATTAAATGGGATCCGGTCAATTTTAAGTTTACAGATGGTACCGGCGATCCGGCATGGCTTACACGTGACTACAGGGATTGGACGAAGGAAATGTAGAACAGTTCTAAGGGCTAAAACTGCAACATCTGGTTAAAGAAAGCCGGCAATTTTGAGAAAGTTCCGGAATAACTGATATCCGGTTCGTGTATAGTTATTTTTTATTACTTCAAAGTCTGATCGAAGTATGTCTCTGTCAATTTCCTGAAGGTCAGGGTCATCCTTGATCCAGGTTTCAAACATCTCAGGTGTTAATTCAAAATGACATTGAATTCCGTAAGCATTTGATCCGGCTCTTACAATTTGATTCTGGCAAAATTTTCCTGTTGCCAGGAGTTGCATGTTTTCTGCCAGATTAACAGTCTCACCATGAAGGTGAAAAACATTGAAAGAAAGCCCGAGTCCTGCAAAAAGCGGATCATGCTGACCGTCTTCAGTTAATTCAACTTCAAAATATTCTCCATCAGGATCGCGAAAACCAACCTCCTTTATTTTACTTTTTACTACATGACCGCCAGCTGCATGGACCAATGTCTGAAATCCAAGACAAATACCTAGATACGGAATGTCTGCATTTAATACTTCACGGATCAGTGCCAGTTCGCGTTTCATTTTAGGATTACTATCATTTGCACTATCTGGCCCTCCAAGGACAATAACTGCGCCGTAGTTATCTAATGGCTGGATATCCTGGCCCAGACTAAGATCAACAACTGTATATTTGATTCCACTTTCAATAAGTATCTCCTCGATAATACCGGGACCCTCCCGTGTTATATTCTTAATAATTAATATTTCCTCCCCCCTAAGTTTATCCTGCATATCTACAAATATTATTTAAAACTCTTCCTTTAATCATCTTATTATATGATCTATACTAATCAATGATTATGGAGTTGTATATTTCAATATTCAATTTCCTGCCTTTCCTATGCCAGGCAAAGTTATTTCTCATTATTTATCATTCTTATGGTATACTCTAAAATGTTATCATCAATATCCTCAACAGGAATATCAGGTTTAAGGCCGCCGATTGTCATCTCTCCACTGGGTCTTATATATCTTTTCGCTGAACACCAAACCCATAATCCGCTATTGGGTAAATCGAATGGGTAGATATCACCAAATTCATTTACCTCAGACCTGGTTGTTTCGCCAATAATATTTCCAACTGCATAATCCTTGAATACAGTAGCAAATCCTAACGCAGTTGAAAAAGTATTTGAATTTATCAGCAAATAAGTTTTCCCGGTAAACCTGTATTGCATATTAACAGGATTCTTAAATCCCTTAATATCCTCATACACCTCCCCAACAGACGTCTGCCTATAATCGTTTATCTGTTTTATGAATATAAGGAAAGGTTTAAACCACCACGAAAAATAACCTCTCATATACTTATAATACTGTTCACTGCGTTTAATAAGAATTTTTGAACTTGTCTTGTAGTGCTGGTTATATATTGATGAGATTAAATAATCTGCCAATTCTGAATTACCCCCTGGATTGTTTCTAATATCTATTATCAGGTTGTTAATTGAATCGTAATGAATTTTTTTAAAAACAGTATCAATCTGATTACAAAAATCCTTCTTATCAATAACAAAATCCTTCACCCATAGATAGCCTGTACTGTCATTTAGTTTATCATATCTGACAATCTTTCCCCCTTCATTGTGTGCATTATCAAAATTTGATTTATTATCCTCTCCTCCGGATATTTCAGGAAACTTAATTTGAGTATGCCCGTCTTTTATTGTATTTAACAACCCACTTATGTTTTGTTTTAGCTCATCTCTGGTAAGATCATTTTTAATAGATTGTTTGATTGAATCCGCTTTCTTATAAAAATCATTTCTACTGATGTAGGCAAATGGATCCGGATGAACTTCCTCAATTGTCTTAACCATGAAGTCTATATCTTCATATATTAATTCTTTAGAAATTGTTTTGCACCATTGAACTGTATCAATCTTTTCATGCTGAGAGAAAAAATGAACCATTGGATTCTTTTGAATTTGAAATCCGGTAGTAGCAGCAATTAAAACACATATTAGAATAAATGCAAATAAAATTATTACACCTCTGATTATTAGCCTTTTAAATCTTTTCAATGTTCCAATAATTCGAATTAATTTTACCAAACAAATTATTTCTGATTAAATACTGCTTAATACCTGCCTGCCAATGGGTAGTAAACACAATCTATAATATAATTAAAATTAAGTTAACTTGTTACCTATTCACAGAGATAAATATCACCGTATTAAAAGCCGGCTTTAAATACGGTGATAAACTTTTTCATTTCTTTTGCTTAACGTTTAACAGCCTTTTTCCCTCATATTCCCACCAGTCGTCTTTTGCTTTAACATAAATAACGTATACTCCCGGATCAAGTTTAACATTCTGCTCAGCCACCCAGATATGTTCGGAAGGAGCAATACTACCAAGATTTCGCCATGGCACTTCTCCAAGTTGCTTCTCTCTTTCCATAACAGCCAGCCTGGAAGGATCGAATTGCACTCTTCTATCCATACTTGTCCATTCACCCTCATTTCCTATCCGCATTTTTACTTCAGCTGATGGTAAGGCATTAAAAATATTGGCAATCACTTTTATACCGTCAGTATCATCAGAAAATATATTTTCCGGAGCCTCAATATGCATTTGAAAATCTGCAGGTTTACCTGGTGCTTTCCATCTCAGGTTCCATTTATTTCCATCAATATGAAGAATAGTATAGCAGTTGGGAGTGCCATCAGACATCATTGCATGAGGTATTCCATATTCATCAGGGGCACCTGTCCACCACGATCCGCAAACTGTACCCACACTTACCAGGTGATGTGGTTTTACCCCTGGGTATCCCACTTCTTTGTCAATGAACTGGTGATAGTGCCTGTGTGTATGGGCAGCCAGAGAAACGCTCATGGGATGGCTTGCAATAAGCTCATAAAAATCCTTCTTCTCAGCCTCACTTTCCCACTCGCTCGATTTTTCATAAGGTATATGCATACATAATACCAGCAACTGGTCACTATCCATACGTTTTATCTCATTCCTTAAAAATTCCATCTGGTCTTCTCCCAGCCCTGTTCTGTAAGTATGCCTGTTCTCCTCCCCTATCATCCTTATATTGTCGAGCACTATGAAATGGGCAGGTCCGTAACTGAAAGAGTAATATGAAGGTCCGAATGTCTTGTACCAGGCTCCGCGGGCTTCGGTATTAGTATTACCTGAATAATCATTATCGTGATTGCCGGCAACATACCACATTGGGGTTCCAATAGTGGAAAGACTCCTGGTCAGGTGATCAAATAAATTAAGATCATTAAAAACAATATCGCCAAGAGTAATTCCAAAAGGCACATCAATACCTATAATCTCAGAGAGTACCTCCTGTTCCATATAGTACACCTCTTTATCATTACGGGGTTGAGTGTCTCCAAAAACAAGAACATCAAAACTGTCAGGCTCTTTGCCCGGATAAAGCGGGAAATTGACCATTTCGGGCAATGAACCTGTTGGAGTTAAGCCGCTAAAATTTTTCCCTGCCACACCATCGGGGCTGTACATATAATAAAATCGGTGCATCTGGTTCTGATCAACAGGAACCTTCCAGTTGCGTGGCTTAATTACAAATATTGCCGAATTATTCCTGAGTGGAAGCTCATAATAACCATCCTTGTTTGTAACAACAACATCACGTCCGTTTGAAACAGCTATACCCTTAAGGGCTTTGTCCTTTGAAGGATCATAAGATCCTGATCCTGTTTTATCATGATAAACGATACCCTTAACAGTGGAGCTACCCTGTGCAAAAAGTCCTGATCCATTTTGCATTACAGAAAGCAGGAAAAATCCTGCTACCAAAGAAATTAACAACCTTTTTCTCATGATCCCTTATTTTTAATGTAATTACTTTTTTATACTTATCTATATCTCCAGAAAATATCAATACTTATTTAACCGGCAGCCACTTATCATACTGTGAATCGATCTGAAACTCGGTCACACCACATTCCTTAAAAAATTCGATGTCTCTTTGAGCTCCCTGCATATCATCCTCATATACATAATTATGCACATTAATGGCGGCGACAACAGTAATGTAATTTTGCTGGGCAAATTTAACAACAGATGAAGTCATTCTTGTACCGGCATCAAAAAGAAAATAATGACGAGCCACTTCTTTGCCCTCTTTCAGCATCTCCATTAAACGGGGAATCTGACTCATATTTATACTCATTTTAGCCTTTTCCATAAATGGTTCCATATCTTCACCTAAAAAGTAAGCTCCTTCCAGCAGGTCATATTTTTCCATTATGTCCCCAAGTTTTTTATAAAAGTCAGGAGAACTATCCGGCACTTTTATTTCAATCATTAATTTGACTTTCCCGGAACACATTCCTGCAACTTCTTCAAAAGATAATGGATGATAGTTACCTCTGTCAGATTTAAGGGATTGTACCTCTTCCCACGTAACTTCATCAACGTTCCGTGGATCATTAAAAAACCTCCGGAAATTACTGTCATGATTAACTATTAAAACCCCGTCTTTAGTTCTTCTGATATCAAGTTCAAGCATATAATAACCTCTGTCAATGGCTGCTTGAATTGATGCTGGATCAAATTCATTGTACTCTCCGCCGGTAATTCCTCCCCTGTGCGCTATTAACTTATAATCTTTGAAAATACCGTTATTCTCCAGCATATTGGAAAATATACCTGGAGCATCAAGATTGATCAAATCAATATTCATTGAAACTGCTTGACGGTAACCAGCCAGATCGTTCCCCAATACAGAAGCCATCACCTTCAGCATTTTATCATGACAGGCCTGGATGAATTCATCTGTTAGAGTGGCAATTTCGCATTCAATAACCTGAGGATTGTATGTTGTAATTAAAGAATCGAGTAGTGATACGGAAGAAGCTTTTATTTTTAAAGCCAGGTCCTTGTCAGTAAACCCAAATTCTTTTGCAGCATTCAAATCTGAAAATGAGAAAAGACAATCATCCTTAAGCTCCAGATCATAAACCATCTTAGCAATCTCAGTGATATCACCTTCGCTAATGTTCATTAATACCTTCGCTTTCCCTTTTATCCATTGAAGAAACTCGGTAAGTCTTGGAACATGTTCACCAACAAATCCATATCCAAACCAGCTTCCCGCATCTAGTCCGTCAATATATTCTGAACTTACTCCAGATACAAGTCCTGTCCCGTCTGTGGTACGGTCAAGTGTTCTGTCGTGAATTATGAAATACACACCATCCATACTCCTCCTGATATCAATCTCCACATAATCAGCCCCGTATTGAATAGCTTTTTTGGCAGAGGCAAAAGTATTTTCCGGTCCTTGCCTGTTTGCCCCCCGGTGGGCAACGATCTCAATTTCAGATCCTGGTTTTTCAGAATAGTTACGTTCTTTCAACTGATTGCAGCCTGAGATTATTAATAACAGAAAAGATGAAAGCAACAATAAGGTTAGACTAATTTTCTTCATTATTATGACTAAATATTTGATTTACAATTAGAATATCCATGTTGTCAATTAAAATTACAGATAATATTTAGTAAGTTATCTGTGTTAATTAACTAGTCCTGACAACCATTTAAGATAATTTGCTGTTATCTCTGATGAAGAGGTTTTGATGGCTTTCTTCAATTCAGACCTTGCCTCTTTTTTTTCTTTTTGAGGACCATCAGGATCTGAAGCCTTTGCTACTATATCAAAAAGTGCCTGTTTAGCTCCATTTCTTGCTATTATATTATCTCCCGACATCAAGCTACTCAACGGTTTTATCATTTCAGCTCCAAGGTTAGTTGCTGCAACTAATGCCAGATTTCTTACCTGATCGTTCTTATCATAAAATCCTTTTAAAACGTATTCTGGTTCAGAATCTAGATTCCGGATCTTAATATTCCGGAACTTAGCAAATTGTCCCTGCTTATCAGCATGGTTCCCCTGAAGACCTATGACACCATAAAAAGGCTTACCATTCATTGATTTCACAGTATCGATGTCTGCAATAGTGGTAACTTTATCATTAACGGAAACCGTAACAATATTACGGTCGCATTTTATTTCCATTTTGTACCATACGCCGGTGGCTTCATCAGGCCTGTTTGTTACTGCCACATGCCCATATATTGAACCGGTACAATGCAGGTCATCTCTCCAGGGGGTCCAGGGAGCAAGTAACTGAATCTCATATCCGGCACCCGGATCAGAAGGCTCACAACGTACAAAAACGCCACTATTGCCTACCTCTGATAACATAAATTCAAGGCGAAGAATAAAGTTGCCGAACCATTTATTTGTAAAAATATCATTTCCGCCACCAAAACTCTTTGTAATTAATTCCCCATCAACTACTTCAAAACCACCTTGTTTCTCAAGTGTCCAGTTTGTAAGATCTTTGCCATTAAAAAGAGATATAAAATCACCTTTTTTTTGCGATAAACATGATAACGTGCATAAGAATGCAATAGTGCTGATAATGATAAATTTCTTCATTTTAACTTTTTAAAAATTTGATAAGCAATTATGCTGGCAATGACCAGGGAGACCTGTAAGCTCTTGATAAGAGGTAATTGGCAGCATCATCTCCAATAAATTCTTCTTTCTGGCAATCCCATTTTAATTTTCTCTTAAGACGGAATGATATTATTGCAAGATGCATTGGGATAGTCATCTCGCGGGTATATAAGAGATTGCTTTCGGGTTGTTTTCTTGATTTAACACTATCAATAAAATTTCGCTGATGTCCATGAGACCGCACAATTGATTTCGGAACTTCCGGAAGATCGTTCAAAACCTCATTTCCTATCCGGATTGTGCATGTATTGTAATCGCATGTCAAAGAGCCATTTGTACCCTCGAAATGTGCTCCGATACCCATCTTATCGGTTCCCGGAACAGGAGGTGGTACAGATGTCCAATAAACATCAAGATCTTTGAACTTAAAGTCTACATCAATCCACAAAGGGGCATCTGAGATACTGTCATGAGGTCTGTCACCTCTGCTTTCAATACTATTTAATCCCTCCGGATGGATGGACATATACATTATATCGGCTATATGACACCAAAAATCAGCAAACACACCTCCGGAATAGTCAAGAAAATAACGATAAGTAAAATGGCAGCGCACAGGAGTATATTCCTCGTATGGAGCCGGACCCAGCCACATGTCCCAGTCGAGTGTATCAGGCGGATTTTCATTGGGTGGAAATCCAAGTTCTGGAGGACCACCTGTTTTCCATAAACGTACTGTATGTATTTTACCCAGCTTACCTGATTGAATAATTTCTGTAACACGATGATAATTTTCTCCGGCATGTATCTGGGTACCTAACTGGAAAATTGAATTATTTCTTGTCAGGTTTTTTAACATGGCCTGTCCTTCAGTTAGAGTATATGATAGGGGTTTTTCGCCATAAACATCTTTCCCCGACTGAAATGCCATAATAGCAATTAAGGCATGCCAGTGATCAGGTGTGGCACAAGTAATTACGTCAATATCATTCCTGTCGAGGACCCTCCTGAAATCGGTATAAGTTTCGACACTGGCATTTTCATTCAATGATATTAGCCGTTTATGAGTCTCTTCTAACCTGACTTTATCAAGATCGCATAGAGCAACAATATCAACATCAGGTAATGCATTGAACCATTTTACATGATCGTTGCCCTGGCCTCCCAAACCAATATGCGCCACTCTTACCCTGTCGCTGGGTGCAACACTCCGGAATGTACCTGACATAAGAGGTATTCCTAATATACCCATTGCAGTATTACTAATAAATCTTCGCCTGTCTATTCGTTTGCCTCTTTCCATGAAATATATTTATAGTTTCTATTATATAATTGAATACTACTTTTAACGCTATTGATAAATCTTTCAATCTGACTGTGATATTATAATTAACATAATTGTGTTTTATACACAATTTTAATTAAAACTTACCCATTACAAGGTAGGAATAAAATTTTTAAGTAGTAAACTGCTTAGCGATATATGAGATTTTTAATGTATAAATTTTGCTGAAGGTTATATTTCCATAATTATATGTTTTATTATTTATAGAATAGATAAAGCCTGCTATTAAAGCATAGATTTTCGTTTTTTTTTGTACCTTTTGTTGATAAAGTATTTCAGGACTGTTTTACTATAATTTTTCATTAGTGTCCGATAAAATTGATATAGCGTTCTTTGAAATTCTTGATACATCTGAATTGTAGAGCTTTTTGGGTGTGTGACGATTTGAATTGACAGGAAGATTTAATAATAATAGATCAAAGTCTTTTTAAGGTAATATTACTTACCGTTGGCTTCAG
>Ga0307376_10005930_pt1 | contig 10913 bp, 14 predicted proteins | sample TR2MG_FD_202536 | JGI IMG/M metagenome (GOLD analysis project Ga0307376, IMG submission 202536) | Soil microbial communities from Risofladan, Vaasa, Finland - TR-2 | ecosystem: Environmental > Terrestrial > Soil > Coastal area > Acid sulfate soil | place: Finland: Risofladan, Vaasa | collected...
ATATATTTTTTCAATTTCACCCTGACTTATAATTCCAGAAGGATTCTTATTACTAAGTTGTTCAACTACTCTTGAAACAGCAATAATAACTGTATCATGAGGGTAATCATTAGCAACTTTTTGTAGTCTTTGATTAATACCACTTAACTCATAATACTTACCTTCTGTTAATTTTGCCAACGCCATCTCTGCTTGGGTTTTTAGAGAGGAAAAATTAACCATTTTAAACTCGCCTCCAAATTATTTTACTTGTACTATTTATATTTAAATATTACTATATTATATTAACTATTTGTTCGCTTTCTTTTCTAAATACTTTTCTAAAGAAGCCCATTTTTCTGAAAAATCTTTCTCGTTTTTTTCGTCTTCTTTTTTTACTTCATCTTCTACAACTTTTATTATTTTTTCACTTAATTCATCAGTGATGTCTTTTGAACCAAGCCAATTTTCCAAATCTTTTAACAAACCAGCACTTTTTAAAATTTGTTTTTTAGTTATATGAAGAGAATTAAAAAATTTCATTACGAAGTTCTTATCTGTTGCTAATTTTTTAAGTAAAGTTTTTTGTAAAACAAATACGTCTTCTGGGGTTTTTGCTCCATATTTTTCTGAAGCAACTCTTTCTATTGGAATATTCTTATAAGAAACTGTTAAATTAGCACATTTTTTATCTTCTTGAATTGACCAATTAGACTCGTTTTCTTTTTCATCTGGTAGTAAATAAGTTCTAACCAAAAAATCACCATCATCACTTGATTGAATTTGCCACAACTCTTCGGGTTTATCTTTTAATCTAAACAAATCAAAGGCAACCTTAAGCATACGTGATTCGTTTCCTTTAACAGGAATTTTATTAGGATCTGCTTGTAATATATTAGAAACATTAGAAAGATCCATTTCAAAATTTTTCATAAACTTATTGCCTCCAGAAACATATAAATGTATTTATCAATAATATTGATGTATTAATAGAAAGTTAATTAAATCACCTAAAATAATAATTGACGCAACGTGTCGTCTATTATTTTGAACGAACTAATCCCTTGTTTTAATAAACTAATAAAAAAATATTAATATATTAAAGATATTAATAAAATATCAAACTTCAGACTTTTTCAAGTCATCCATTTTTTGTAGAATTTCAAGGATAATGGGATTTTTTGCGCAGTGTTTTTTAAGTTTTTTTATTGCCCCGCCGTATCTTTTTTTACCATTTGCGTAATCAATATTTCCACTTAAAAGTTTATGGACCGTTGTTTGATGTATTCCAAGTTCTTCAGCAATCTGTATTTGAGTATTTCCTTTCAATCTTAAACCAATTACCTCGGCTTGCCTATCTGTTAAGCTGCTTTTAATTACTTTATATATTTCCATCATTAGTTCTTCTTTTAATTCATAAAATTCTTCAGAATATTTAGCAATATTTAATTGAGCACCCAAACCATTATTGACAGCAAAATCATTTAAAATGACTGGATCTACAGTAATTTCAACTATTTTATATTGATAGGAATCTGATTTGTTCTTTTTTTTGGTCATTTCAACCTCTGTAGACATTATTTTAAATTCTCCAATAATTCGTTAACTGAATGAAATTTAAGATAATCGTCAATATCTTTTTCATCTTTTAATGGATTTTTGGCTAAAATTTCTACTCCAGGAAATTTTTTCTTTTCAACTATCATATTTGCTTTTTCCTGAGCATTTTCTTCATTATCTAAAATAATTACTATTCTATCAGTATATCTTGACAATAAAGCTATATGTCGTGATGATAAAAATGTTCCACAAGTGGCAACAACATTATTCATTCCTTTCTGATGAGGCATAATGACATCAAAATATCCTTCCACAACATAAACAACATTTTTTTCTAAAATAGTATTTTTGGCGAAATTTAAACCAAACAAATGATGACTTTTCTTATAAATTGAATTTCTATATTTAGCAATACCTCTTTTTTTCCTTTCCTCTTCGGTAAGTAAAGTTCGGCCAGCTAAAGCTATATATTCATTATAAACATCAGTTATAGGAATAAGTAAATTTTGAATTTTAAATACACTTGACGAAGCATTTCTAATGATTCCGGCATCTCTTAAATCTTTTGGATCGATTTCAGAAAACAACAGCCGGAGATCATTAGGGAATAATCCTAAATTGAATTTATTAATAGATTCGATACTAATTTTTCTTTCATTTGTTAAATATCCTAAGATTTCTTCATTTTCTAACAAATAATTATGACAAAATTTTATTACTTTTGAAAATATTTCTTTCACTTTTATTCCTTATCTTTATTTCCTAAATAAATCTTCAAACCTTGTAAAAAGGCTGGAGTTATATGTACTTGAGATCTACAATCTTCACAATAAGCCTTATCCTCACTTACATATAAAGACTTGTTAGCATTACAGTTTTTACACAATGCCTGAAAAGGCTTCTTTTCCTTTCCTCTTACTATCTGCCCTAAATCTTTTAAGGCCTTCTTGGTAAAACGAGTAACGGCTATTTCATTGCCACATTCTTCACAAATTACCTTATCAGTTGAAACATCCAATTTTGCTTCATTTTGTTTTAAACATCCCCTTGTTGTACAATTAATTAACATTTTATTCTCCTTGTTCCTCAATTAAATTTTCCTCATTATTTACAATAACTTTATCTTGACAATTTAACTTAGCAACTTTAATTTTTTCTAATAATTCGTTAAGCATAACATCATTATTTATTGAATTAAAAAAATTATCTTTTCCAACCCATCTTTCTTCACCATAAACATAAGAAGTATTATTTGGTCTTTCAATAACACCATATTTTATTGCTAATTCTCCTATTTCAATATTTCTATTTATAACACCGTTAGTATAATCAATACTAAAAGAACATACTCTACGAGGTGGCCCAACTTTATTTTTATCAATTCTGGCACCAACTATATGACCAATAACATCCTCTGAACTATTTAGAATTAAATTCTTTTTCGACTCAGATGCTGTAAAGTGAACCATAACTGAACTATAATGTTTTAATGCTTTTCCACCTGGAGTTGAAGTTGGATCTCCCCACATTTTACCAACATCTACTCTAACTTGATTAATGGCAATTAATATAACACCAGTTTGAGACAATAATGGTATAATTCTAGGCAAAGCATCTGGTAAAAATCTACCCATTGGGGCAATATTAGTGTTCCCAACTTCTTTTGTCATAGTAATTGGTGGAATCATACCAGCAATACTATCTATTACAATAATCCCCAAACCAGAAGGATTCTCTTTCTCTAAGTCCAAAATCCCAGGTTTTGCTTTAGCCTTACCCAATTCCTTATTTGGAATGCCACACAATTGGTCAAATATTTCAACGCCACTATTTTCTTTAATCAAGAATACTCTATCAGTATCTACTCCAAGTTGCTTAGCCCAAAATTTATCATAAGTATACTCAGCATCAACAAAAATAGCCCAATTTTCAGGGTCTAATTTTTGCCATTCTTTAATAGCAATTAAACTCATCAATGTTTTACCACTGCTTTCTTTCCCAGCGAACTGTATTATACGGCCTTTTGGTAATCCCCAAACACCCAAAGCGTCATTTAAAGAATCACTACCAGAATTTATTACTTCTATGTTCCCAATAGAATGGCCATCATTACCATAAATTTTCTTCATAGAATTCCAAATTTTTTGCCTATTTGTTTCAGCCATTACTTACTCCTTGATTAAACAAATCTTTTAATTTAACAAATAACTCTTTTTGTTCCTCATTTATTTCTTTTGGAATATCAACATTAACCTCAACTATGTGATCTCCTTGTGGACCAGAAGAAATATGAAATCCCGCTCCCTTAATTCTTAAAGATGTTTTTGGTTGGATTCCTGCTGGAATTTTAACTTTTTTTCTTCCAAATAAAGTATTAACAACAATATCATTTCCTAAAATAGCATCAAATATACTGATTGAACTTTTACTAAAAATATCAACAAGATTATTTGATAATGAAAATTCAGGATGTTCCTTATATAATACCCTTAACCTTAAATTAGATTGAGGTGATAATATTGTTCCATATTTAGTTCCAGGAGGAACACTAACTTTTAAAACATCAATATTAATTATTTTACCTTTACCATTACAATTATTACAAACAGATTCAACTTCTTTACCAGTTCCACGACAAACATTACAAGAAGTAGCAAATTGTATAGCTCCCATTTGTGTTACAGTTTGCCCTCTACCACCACACTTTTTACATATTTCATTTTTTAGTTTTAGACCAATTCCCATACAAACATTACATTTTTTTTCACTCTTCATTTCTATATTCTTAGAACATCCGTTCAAAGCTTCTTCAAAAGATATAGAAATATTACCCTCTTTTATATTTTGCCTATTAAAAGGATTATGGCCACCAAAAAAACTATTAAAAATATCTTCAGGATTCATTCCTGAATTCGGCTTCTTGCCATCTTTTACCATTTCATAAGCAGAATTAATTTCTTTAAACTTTTCTTCTGCTGTTTTATCTCCCTGATGTAAATCAGGATGCCATTTTCTAGCCAACTCTTTATAAGTTTTTTTTATTTCATCTTCAGAGGCATTTTCAGAAACACCTAAAACTTCATAAGGATTTTTCATTTTTTCTCTTTCTTTTTATTTCTTAATGTTTTTTTAATATTCAATACATTATTATAATATTGTAAAAGAGCGGCCAAAGAAACAGCAATCCCATCGGACTCATCAAATACTTCTTTTTTTACTTTCCCATTTTTATTAATAGTCTTATTGAATCTATTATCTAATTTGGAAATAATAATGTCTGGGATGTCTTCTTTGGCGATTTTTTCTTTTATATTATAATGTTTCCCTATTATTTTACGAATGTCGTGAACTGAATAATAAAAAACATTTTTAGAATTATGATAGGCAGCTAAAGAGGCTATTCTGTTAAAAGCAGTTAAAATAGTTATAGTTTTTGCGCTCGAATGGCCTTTCATAAACAGAAATATATCCTCAATAGCAACAAAGGTAGGTTTTAATTTGACACATAACTCACTTATTCTTTTATATACATCATCTAATCTAATAATTTCAGCAAATTTATTATCAAGTGGTTTAATATACCCATAAGATAATAAGGCTGGAATATTATCAGACATTTTTGTAAAACCCCATCCAATAGTAGAAGAACTACAATCTAACCCTAAAATGGTTATTTCATCATCATCATCATTGGTGGATAGTTCTACAAAATTATCTTTTGACATTAATCTTCTTCTGTTTCCTTTTTACAAGTTTTATCTGGCACTACTTTTTTATTTTTTGGTCCGTAAAGGCCTCTCATATCTCTATTTTGTTTTTCTTTTCTCATATTTTCTAAAGTAGGACAATTATTATCAAATAACTTCTCATACATTTCTGTTAAAGAAAAATCATTTTTACAACATTCTTTTTTCTTATTAAAAATATTCTTATCAACAATTAACATTTCAATAACATTTTCATACTCTTCAGCACGGTTTTCTAAGAAGTTCGCCTTTTCTGCTAATAACTTATTTTCATTTCTTAATAAATCAACATATTTTTTATTAGATTTTAATAAATTTCTATAATATTCTACTAACATTTCTACAAATTTTGAAACATTTTCCCCATATGAGATAAGTTTATCATTAGGTTTTAAATTATCTTCTAACTTTTCTCTTAAATCATCTTCGAAACTGCCTTCTACTTTTTTATATTTTTCTTTATTTACGGGGCCAAAATCAAAATCACTATCAACAATCTCAGGGTTTGTAAAAAGACCTTCCCAGTTGCTTTTCTTTTTCTCATTCATTTCCTCTTCTCCTTTTATTTTTAATAATTTATTTAATAATTTTTCATGATCACAAGATTCTACAGCATATACTTTTAAAAACTCTTGACAATATGGATTCTTTTCTAAAAAAATCTTATCTACTAATTCATTAAGTTTTTCTAAAGTTAATGTTTTTTCACCACTCATATTTTCTCCTAATTTGAATTTGTTCTATCACCTATATCAGTCTCCATTAAATGAATAATATAATTTAATTTATGACCAACTAATCCAATATCTTTTTTATTAATTTTTTCAAACTTAATACATTTTTTTATAACATCAATTTCTAAATCTTTACCATTTTTCAATAAATCTTTCTTAAACTTATTCCAAGAACCATCATATTGTTGATCTCTTACAGCGGCAATTTGCTCGGGATAAAAATCATCAATATCTATTTCTGTAAACATAGATATATCGATATTTGTAAAATCTAATTGTTTATTAAAACTATCAACAAACAATTTAACATTCTCTAAACATTCGCAAAGCATAAGTGTATGTTTTTTTAATGATTTTTTATTAGGTAAGACTCCACCAATAAGAAAAAACATAAACTCATTATCAAAAAATGGGGCTGAACACCCAAATCCATAATTATATGTCATATCCATTAACGAAAAAATAAGTTTTTGACTTATATCGTTTCTACCAAAAACAATTCTACTTTCAATTCTTTCTGGTTCTGTTAAAACATGTACAATATCAAAATTTCCAATTTTTAATAATTTAGTTTTCATAAGGTCCTTATAAAAATAAACCAGTAGGGCCAGCCACGTATTTACCCTACTGGTTTATTTAAGTCTAATTAAATATCATCATCACCAAAATTAAAATCATCTGCAGAAACATTTGGTTTATTCGCAGTACCAGTGTTAGTTACGGTTTGATTACCAACAGCATAACGAGCATTCCCGCCTTCATTTGAAGAAACTCCCATTTTTTCAAGAATTTCCTCTGGTGTTGAAGGTTGAATAAGTTTGGTTAAATTAGACATATCAGAAAACTCTTTAACCATAGCTTGTTCAGATTCAGTCAAAGGACCCTTGTTAGGATCAGGCATTACAGAATACAAAGGATTCGATTTTGCTTTGCCTCGCTTAATATCAATGTCATACATTTTAACATCACCCCATTTAGGGTTATTAACCAAACTCTTAATACCATTCAAAATTTGGCTAGATACTTCAAGAATTTCAGCTTGATTTGTTTTTCTATTAATGACTCCTAAATACCAACGATATTGGGCTTTAGAACCCTTTTTACACAAAGGGCAATTTTCAAGAGCACATTTAATTTTTCTTGTAGTACCACTAGCATCGCTCTCCCAATGAACTACAAATTGATAAGGATTAGTAAAAATTCTTACCTCATTACTTCCAAGTTCAAGCTTCATAAAATCACTAGCACCAGATACTTTCGCATCATCCCAAGAATCTAATTGTCCATAAGTTAATTCGGCCATTTTTTCCTCCATGTGTGTGTGTGCTTATTGCACTTTTGTTATTTTGCCATCTTTTATTTTTGGAATTCAGAGTAATGATGACCCTACTCTTTAACGTGGCTGCTTCTTTGTTTATACATTAAACTTTGAACATGATCTATTTCACTCCACGGGATCCATATCTCATATTCATCTTTTTGTTCAATATCTTCAAACATATTTGATATATTACCAACATACCAATAACCTATTCCATGAAAAACTGATACTTTATTAAACTCATCTCTTCTGTTCTTAGTACATATAAAAAATCTTTCCTTATCTTTTGAAAAATTCTTTTTTAAATAAACTAAATAAAATACATCTACCATGTCTTTTCACCATATTTTCCATTACTATCTACTCCTGAAGTTTCAGAAAATCCAGAAGAGCTAAAATGTTGTTGTTCTGATCTTAATTTAATTTTCATATATTTGTGTGATTCCAGAAACCACTTATGCTTGTCTTCAAACCATTTCTTTACAGTTTCAACATTCGTTAATACATTGCTGGCTTCAATAAATTCAGGATGACTTTCAGCATAAGCTTTCCTATCATCAATTGTTTTATGTCCATGATCAACAGATAATAAATATAATTTTTGCCTTGTTGTATTTTTTTCAGTCTTTGCCTGTTGGGTTTTCCAAATCAATGCAGAAACTATTTCACTACATCTATCTGCGGCCCTTAAATACATCGAGGCTAGAATTTCAGCATTTGCTAAATCAATGTTGCCATCTTTTGGCATTAAATCAGACATCTTCTTAAACTCCGAAATATCAATATCCATAGGATTAAAAGTATCTACTTCTAACAAACTTTTAATCGTCAAGGCGTTTGTTGTCATTTAAAAACTCCTCAATTTTTCTTTCCATCCTTCTAATTCTTTGATTGAGCATTAAATTCTGTAAAAACACAATGACCGCCCAACCAACTTCTTTTTTCAACGATGGTCTTATAAAGCTTATGCATCCGTCATTATCGACATCGAAGATGTCGTGAAATTGATTTTTTCCTTGGTATTCGCCATATGTAAATTCTTTAACTAACGCATCATGATAATCAGACTCTTCCTTTGTCATGTCTACTGCTTTATAATCAATAATTTTAATCATCAACTGCCTCTACGAAAGGTTCCACCTGATCCTAATGCTTGTTGCTGTTTTGCCAATCTAAGAAGTCTTTCCTCTTCTAAAACGCCTCCTGGAGCACCAAATAAAGCCTTAGACATACTATTTGGAGATTCTATTGGTGGTAAATTTCCAACAGGAATATCTTCCTCAAGCATATCAAAACTATCTTCATCATTATTAGCATCAAGTGTCGCTTGATCAACCATATTAAATTTCTTTCTAATTACATCTTCCATAATTCTTTCTCTTTCTTCTTCACTTATTTTATCATTATCTAATTCAGACACACTAATAATATTTTTAGGCTCTTTTTCTCTTTTAGATAGTTGTTGAGCTATACTAGGAGGAGCAATTTTCTGTTGTCTAACAGGTGTTCTTGCGGGTGCCGCTTCTCCTCTTAACGTAATATCGTATTTTGCGACAATTGACATCGCTAATTTTTGGGCCGTACCATCTCTTAAAGTGACCTCAGACGATATAGTATTTTCTACATCTTCAATTATTGCCAGTGTTTCTTCATCCATTATTTGTCCACCACAAGCGGGACATTCATTTACGGATATAGCATGTTTAAACATAGGCAATATATCAGACTTACAAGTTGCACATTTCATATGTTTTTTACCTCTCTATTTAACTTAATATCTATAAATAGTTTGTCAAGCATCTTTATATACTTTTTCTATAGACCGGAGCATTAAAGTTTTTACTCCATTAAAATCACTTATTTGGCACTGGGCTCTAATAGGGACACCATCTTTCATAAATTTTTTTGCTGAATCATATTCTGTAGGCCAAACTGTTAATTCACTTTCAGCTCCATTAACATCACTAACTCTATATTTTATCATTTTTTGCCCAGTATATTTCCCTTTTCCTATTTTAAACTCTCTTAATAACTCCACTACTAAAAATTCAACAACTATATTATGTCGATTTGGAAGTTGTTTCAATTGTGAAATTAAAGTCGAACCTATCCCTGTAAAAAATCCAGGATATAAACTACTTAAATCACCAGATATTAACTCTCCAAAAACTTCCATTTCATATTGTAATTTTTCTTTAATGCTCCACTCAACATTTTCAAATTTTAAAGGAAATTCTTCACAATTTATATTTTCTTCATATCCATCATAGTTTTTCTTTACCCATAAATTAAATTTATCTCTATTTTTCTTACCAAATTCAAAAATATCTCTTCTAGCAACATTCATTTTATCAAAACATCCAGATTTAGCAAGCGCTTCCATTCTTAATTTATTAATTACTCTCCCCTCCGTTCTTAATAAAAAATCCGAAAAAGAAGAATATGGTTGATTAGCTACAATATTAATAACTCCCTTTTCACCCAAACCTTTAATTGCTGAAAATCCCATTACAATTGTTTTTCTATCTAAAACTTCATAGTTAGAACCACTATTGTTTATATCAGGGGGAATAATTTTAATATTAAAAACTTTACATTCTGCTTTCGCCATAGAAATTTGAATATCCTTATGTATCCCACCCATATTCGTTTTTATTTTTAAATAAGCCGCAAAAAATTCAGCAGGAAAATGTCTTTTAAGAAAAGCTGTATAATAACTATTTATTGAATATTGAATTGCGTGAGACTTATTGAAACCGTAGCCCGCAAAGGGTAATATAATTTTTTCCCAAATAGTTTTTGCTTCTTCATAACTTGTATTATGCGTTTCAATAATCCCATTAATAAAATCATTTTCCAATTGTAAAGCCATTTTAGGGTTTTTCCCCTTAAGCTTAGTTAATTTTCTTAATCCGTCTGCTTTACTCAAATCCCATCCAGCAATATCTTTGGCCACATACATCATTTGTTCCTCAAAAACACATAGTCCATATGTTTCTTTTAATGAGTTTTCTAAAGCTGGATGAAGATAAGTTATTCTTTTTCCACCAAATCTTCTAGCAACATATTCTTCCCTTTCTTCTTTTGAAGAAGATGGTCTTCCTAAAGCATTTATTACAGCAATATCAACAATATTTTTAGGCTTTAATGATTTACATAAAGAAATCATCATACTAGAATTTCCTAATTGAAAAACACATTTCGTTTGACCTTCTTGAATCATCTTATATGTTTCCACATCATCAAGAGGAATTTCTTCCATTACTAAATCATTTCCAGTAGTCTTTTTAATATTTTTTATTGTTTCGTCAATAACATCTAATGTAGATAAGGCCAAAAAGTCCATTTTTACCAGACCTATACTTTCACATCTATTCTTTTCATATTGGACAGCGGCAATTCCATTCTTATCAATTCTTACTGGAGCAAACTCAACAATAGGAATGTCTGATATTACCATCCCAGCAGCGTGAGTAGAAAATTCCTTTGGCAATCCAATTAATTTATCGGCATAATCCATTAAATCAGGACACTTATCCGCTAATTCTTTAAGTTTAGGAGAAAGAGAAATAG
>Ga0307376_10005931_pt1 | contig 10912 bp, 8 predicted proteins | sample TR2MG_FD_202536 | JGI IMG/M metagenome (GOLD analysis project Ga0307376, IMG submission 202536) | Soil microbial communities from Risofladan, Vaasa, Finland - TR-2 | ecosystem: Environmental > Terrestrial > Soil > Coastal area > Acid sulfate soil | place: Finland: Risofladan, Vaasa | collected...
TGCTGCGGCGCCTCCACACCAACAACGGCCACGCGTACGTAGACTCGCCCTCGGAGCACCACTCGCCTTCCAGTCTCGACGGTCTCAAAGGATGAAGAATAAAGTGTGAGCGCTAATTTAAAAAAAACGTGATGGTAGCGGATGCGAGAGAGAAATTGAGCTAGTCCCAAGAGGGCCAGTCTTCGACGTATTCGGTTTCTGCGGGCAGTTCAATTTGCGGCGGTGGCGGGAGTGGGACTTCTTCGAGCAGCGTCTGCACATCCTCGGTACCAAAGAAGAGTGGTTTGGGCTCGCTCGAGAGCGCCAGCAGCGCCATGAGGGCCTTGGAGTGCAGCTCGGGTTCGCGTACACTCTCAGCGAGCAAGCCCGCGGCAAAGCCGGGCAAGCTCTGCGCGTCAGAGCTCGGTTGTGCATCGGCCATGTCGGCGATGTGCGCGATGTTCTCGACGCTGAGACCCGCCCACTTCAGGTGCAGCCAAAGGTCGCTGTTGTGCATCGCGATGAGTGGCTGGTCGGCCTTCATCATGCCGAGTGTGCCTTCGGTGCGCAGCTGATGACGAGGTTCTGCAGAGAGCCAGGGCTCTTGTGTGTTTTCGTAGGCCCAGGCGCGTCTTGTCGGGTGCTGTGTAAAGTAGTCGCGAGCGTGCTGGAGTGCCGCGTGCACGGTCGCGTGCCCGAACTGCTCATCACCAATGCCCGGGAACAGGTGCTCCATGAGACGCGCGAAGCGGAACTGTATGTGGTCGTGCGAGGCACCCACCAGCTCGCCGAGACGCGTCATGTTGCGCCACTGCGTGCAGCAGGCGCCGAGCGCCGGGTCGATAGTTGCATAAGCAAAGTGTGCGAGATGCGAGGCTGCCAGTGTGCACAGCATCAGGTAGTTTGACATGCGCGAGACCATCTGCGAGGCGAGGCGCACCAGCACCACCTCGGCGGGCGTGACACTCACTGTGCGCGCCGTGTACTCGGTTACGTAGGTGTAGGCGAGGTTGAGGAAGTCCGCGTCGCTGCCACTGCGCTGCCGCGGCTGCGAGAGCAAGTAGCGCAGTAGATCGGCGTCGCGCACGAGCGTCTCGCCTGCATAGCGACTGTCGAGGTGCAGCTGTGTCGCGAGGATGTGTTCCGGGTGCATCCCGGCTTCGGCGCCGAATGTACGGGCGATAAAGCGACGCTTGGCCTCGGCGGTGTTCTCGGCAAGTTGGAGCGCGAGTTCTGGTGTGGCTTGCGCGTCGAGACTCGGCTCCACCAGACGCAGCGTGTCCATGAGCTCAGCGAGGGCGGCCTCGCTAGGCGTACTGTAGAACATGCGCGAGGCCAACGCTGCAAACTGCTCCTGCGGCATACGCTGCTCAAGTGCGACGCAAAGCTCGACTGTGGAGGCGATCTCGGCACGGTCGCGCTGAGGCATGCTCGCAAAGCGCGTGCGTAGACTCTGACAAAACTGGTGGAAGGGACGCACAAGTGCGATGGCGCGCTGCTCGGCAATGGCGATGCGATGCAGCATTGCAAGCTCGGTCTCCGAGAGCGCTGCTGCCTTGATCAACGTGTAGGGCTGCTGTGCGGCTTTGAGTTGCCGCTGCATGTTGAAGAGCGCCGCGTCCACGCCATTTGCAGCAGACGTCTCGAGAGCACTGAGCGGAATGCGCCGCAGAAGTGCGAGCGCCTCGAGCTTCTCCTCGCTGAGCTGTATCTGCGCGAGTACCGCCTCACCGAAAAAGGTGGTCACATTGGTGCCCTCGTTGGGCATACTGCGTCCCGGAGGCGCGTGCTCAGGCAAGCCCGAGGGTGCGCGGAACGCAATCGAAAGCTGTGCCTCGCGGAGCGCGTCTTTGCTCGTCATAGCTACTACTCCTCACCGCTACGCCAACTGGGTAAATACAGCGTGTCACTCTACGCAAGGGAATGCAAAAGGAATGGAAGGTTTAAGTTTACTACAAGACGTCCATTACGCCGGCCGGGTCTGAGTTAACGCTGAGGCATGTGTAGGCGACCTGCTCGGCGCCGTGGCGGTACATGTGGTAGAATTGAGCGTCGGCCTCGCGGGCCGCATTGAGCTGGGCGTGGTGCAGCTTGCGATCGACTGGGTTTGCGGAGGCAGTGTCGAGGAGGCCGGCGGCAGTGTTCTGGTCAGCGACGTGCACAATCGCGGCGCCTTTGCGGAACTTCCGCGAGCTGGGCCCGTCCATGAGACCGGCGTACTTGCGCTGGATAGCTATGTCAATGAGCTCGGTGAGCACGGGCACGTTTGCGTGCGGTACAATGCCTAGTGCGTGCGCAAGCACCTTTGAGCGCCCGGAGGTCTCTTGGCGAGTGCCGCCGGCCGTGGGAGAGGAGTTGACGGTGGGGGCGTAGGTTTGTGACTTCAACTTTTGCAAGTCAATGGAGTTGAACTGCTCGAGGTTGCGCAGCTCCGGTGCGGTGGGGTTGTCGGGCAGATTGATGGTCACAAGGCCCAGCTGTGCCGCTGTGGTGATGGCGAGCCACATGTCGACCACGGTGCTGTTGATGCACTCGGACTGGAAGTGCTGCTCCTGCACCGTGGTGGTCGCCTCAACGATCACGTCCTGTGCGCTGCGCGTGAGGTAGGCCTTGCGTGCGGTGGCGCTACCCTCGAGGTGGTACATGCGCATGTAGTTGTCGAGTGCGGTCTGCGTCAGGCGGAACATCTGCTCGTAGGTGGCGCGCTCCCAGATGGCGCCGAACTTGTGTGCCGGGTGGTCCTTCGGACGGCGAATAATGCTGACTTGCTGCTTGCGAATGGCGTCGTCGATGGCAAAGAGGCGCCAGCGCACGCGGTCGCCAAACGCAAACGTAGTCACGCCCACATTCGCAATGGTGTGTGCGCCGGCTACCTGCACCGACACGCCGGTCTGGCCTTGCGTAGTATCGCCAAAGTGGTAGGCGATTTTCGCGCGTCCAACGTAATAGAAGGCGGACTCGAACTGCTCCTGGTTGGGAAACATGCTGGGCGTGGTTTGCACGCCGGTGAAGGAGGAGAAGGCAAAGAGCGGGTTGCGGCTCGTGGCCATCGCAACTCCGGTTTTCGTCTGTGCGTGACGCGGGATGAAGATCGGGTCGTTCTCCATGATTTGCAGCACGTCCGGGTTGAGCACGGCACCGAGCGTGCGCGTGCCATCCTGGTTCATCTGTGCATGGCGCGCCCTGATGAGGTCGTGATTCACGTTCATGTTGACGGTGACGTCGGCCTGCGCCATGCGTGAGCCCTGGTGATCCCAAGGATCGCGGGGGGCTTGTCTGCTGTGGATGTTGTAGCGCGGCGTGATGCCCATGACGGGCTTGTCGCCTCCGAGGCCCGCGTTGAGTGAGAGATTGGTGAGTGAGGCGACGCCTCGGCCAAAGCGCGCCGGATAGTAGGGAGCTCCACCGGACATTCTTCTAGCTGGTGATGAGAACTACGAAGAGAGGGTGTGTCAAAAAAAGGCGAGGAATCTGCGCGCGTGTCTGTGCTGCACAGTTCCGGTAGGAGAGGAAAAGGAGTGCCTTTGCTGTACCTTTGTGCGGTCGCTACTGGAAACGTGCGGGGAATAGCCAAGTGTGTAGGATAAAGTGGCCCTTGCTGTAAACTAGCTCAAGCGGAGGATGACACAAAGGCGGACGCTGTGCACTCTGCAGAGCACCGCTGCTACGCTTGGTATATAGGAGCGTGTTGGAGATTTGCGCAGAGCTTGCGGTCGCGATCAAGACACGCGGTGGCGGAGCGCTCTCTCGGCGTATTGCCGCTCATCCTCAGTGCGGTCTACAACGTACTCATAATTGTGTTGTTTATTGACTTTCATAAAACGGGCGTTCGAACGCAATAGTGCCTCAGAAGTTCGTTGCGACGATGGCGGCCATCAGCTTGCGGCGCACACGTGCGTAGAAATCAGCATCTTCGAAAATGGCATCGTCGTCGGTATGGTCCACTCCGGGCAGCTTGGGTACGGCAAAGAGATAGGGCCAGTTGCGCTTCTCGCCGTTATCGTCGAGGCCGTAGCCCACAAACCACACGTTCGGGAGCTTGCCGATGCCGACGAAGTCGGGCTGCGCGAGGGTGGTGCCCGAGTTCTTGCTGAACAACACGCAAGTGGTGAGGTCACCGCCGTCGAGGCCGAGTTCGGGATGCGCGAGGAGCGCAGTCGCCACAGCGGCCATAGTGTGCCCGCTGTCGAACAGTTCGTCGAGGAGAAGCACATGGTGGCCCTTGAGCTTGCTCACCTCAATGCCTGCGCCAAAGCGCACATCGCCCTGTGTCTGACCCTTGTAGCTGCTCGCATCGATAAAGTAGACCGAGTGTGGCACGACGAGTCGCTTGGTGAGTTCCCACAGGAAGCCGTACACACCCTTGAGGATGCCTACCGCGACGAGGGGCTTCTCGCAGCTCGCAAAGTGTGCGTTCAGCTTTTGCGCTAGCGTGTCGAGTACGACGGCAATTTCTTTCTCGGTGAGGATTATGAGCCAATTGAGCTGTGCGCAGCCCTGTTTCTCGAGGAACCTACAGCGGAGTATCTCAATATCGATAGAGTCGGTACCGTATTGAGCATAGGCAGGGTCTCCCATCAAGTCAGATTGCTCGGCGTTCACGTGTTCTGCGAGAGCGGAACTGAAAAGGAACGGGGGCAACATCCGATCGGATCCAGATACATCCGATCGGATGCGCGTGCGCATCGCATTTCCCTGGCAACATGGAACTAGGCAAGAGGTCAGCTCCGCGCAGCGGTGCGTTCCTCGCACCCAAGAAGACCAAACGTCTGACCGACGCCAGTGGTGCGGCGGTGGAGGTGCACGGTCGCATCTCGAAGCTCAAGTTCCCCGCCTCGTACGAGCTCTACGATGGCTACGCGGGCGTGGTGATTGGCGACCGGCGTGTGAAGGGTGCCTTCCCGCTGCTCGATCCGAACCTCATCTACCACCTCAAGTGTCGCAAACAGAGCTCGAACTACGGCGTCGACTACGTGGTAACGGGCTTCCTCGACCCGCCATTCGAGCCTGTCAAAATCACGTGCCTTACGCTGCAGCGTATGCTGCAGGAGACACTCTCGCTGCCGCCCATGCTCGCCGCCGATCACGTGATCGAGGTGCGCAAGCTGCTCGACGCGTGGCTGCGCAAGGACGAAGAGGGCATCGACCTCGACTGGCTGCTGCGCACGATGCAGCCCACGCCTGAGTGGCTCGGCGTGCTCAGTGACGCATCGATCGTGTTCAAGTACGAGCGCATTATGCGGCTGCAGCAGATCTGGCCCTGTGAGGCGCTCGCGCGACTCAACATCACCGAGCTCAAGGAGGTGGTCGAGCTGCTGCCGCGCGAACCTGAGCGCTTTGCGTGCCACTGGAAGACGCCCTATAACCTGCCCGAACTCACGCCGGCGGGCTACGCATGCTTCCCGCGTGTCTTCCGGGTGCCGATGAATCGGCACGTCTACTGCGCCATCGCCTCCTACAACAACGCCAAGGAGTGGAAGAAGCGCAACAAGCAGTGGTCGATCCCACTCGACGAGATGAGCGCGTGGCCCGCCGACATCCAGTACCTCGCCGCGCGGCAGATGCTCGTCAAGTCGGGCGCCTACGTCTACTCGCGTGATGCGGAGGGCGTGCGGCAGCGGCGCTACGTGACGCGCGTGTTCATCTGGCACGACCTGCAGGTGGTGCGCAAAACGATGGCCTCGCTCAACGCACTCTTCACACGTGAGCCCAAACTCAAGCAGCGCAAGTTCAAAATCGACGACTACGCGCAGCTGAATAGCCTCAACGAGGGTCAGCGCAGTGTCTACGGCCTGCTGCGCAGCGAGAACTTTCTCATCGTGCTGGGCGACGCGGGCACGGGCAAGACCACGCTCGGCCACATGATCTTTAAGACCTACCCACGCGGGCGCGTGCTACCGCTCGCGTTCTTCGGCAAGGTGGCGGCGAATCTGCGCGAGAAGTACGGCGTCGGTATGACCATCCACAAGCTCATCACCGAGACGCAGCAGAAGCTCAAGTCGGTCGAGGCACTCGCCAAGAAGACGCGTGTGGTGATCATCGATGAGGGCTCCACGCTTACGGTCGATCTGCTGCACAGCGTGTTCGAGTGCCTGCCAAAGCTCCGCAAACTCATCATCATGGGCGATGAGAAGCAGACGCCGCCGCCCACCTCGGGCGCCGTGTTCTACGCCCTCATTGAACATTACGCTGGCACACCAGTGGTGCAGCGGCTGAGTGTGATCGAGCGGCAGAACTCCGCGATCCTCAAGGAGAACTTCTACAAGATCCACACGGGCTCGCACGAGCTCGACTACTCGACCGATCTCGCCTCGGAGCACCCGTTCGTGCTGCTCGAGCGCGAGTCGTTCCCGGACATCTGGGACCACGAGCGCAAGCACGCTGTGCAGCGCGTGTCCGCCTATCGCCGCATGCTCGCCCCGGTTGCGGCGCATTATGGGGGCGACGAGTCGCGCTTCCAGATCATCACGCAGACCAACCGTGTGATCGAGGACCTCAACCACGCCATGTTCCTGCTGGGCCAGGACTCTCAGAGCACCTACGGCACCTCCACGTTCTACGTGGGCGACAAGGTGCAGATTCGCCAGAACGACTACGGCAGCAACGCGGCCAAGGCGAAGCTTCCAGCGCACGTGAGCAGCGACGCCGTGTTCAAGGGCGAGGTGTACACTATCGCCGAGATCTACGATGCGCTGCCACACGGCGACCCCGAGGAGAAGCACTCGCGGCGCTCGACCGCCGAGGCCAAGTCGGTCAGCCACGCAGTGCGCATGATACGCTTCGCAGGCGCAGAGAATGTGAAACTCAACCTCAAGCACTATCCCATCGCAAATCTCAAGAAAGGCTCCGCCTCTACGATCCACAGCAACATAGGCTCCGAGACAGCGGAGGTGGTGGGCGTTGTGCACGAGCGATTCTCGCACACCTGGACACGCGAGGACCTCTACACGCTCGTCACACGTGCGGCGAAGCGCGTGGTCATCATATGCGGTGGCGTCTCAGGTGACCTACGCGACTGCGACCTGGCGAAGATCATCGCCAATCCGACGCAGCAACGCGAGTGCGTGTTCTCTCACTGGCTCAAGCCCTACGCGTCTGCTGCAGCTGTGGAACATGAGGAGCAATAAATTTAACGATATTCAAACGAGTTGGCGATGCACTAGAGCACTGCACAGCACTTCTCGGACGACTGGCGATCCACGTGCTTTACGGCTTCGGTGAGCAGTGAGTCAAAAGCCTGATGGACGCCTTCGTTTGCACGGACAGACGTAGTGAACGCGAGTGCCTTGATCTCTTTCGCGTAGCTGATCGCAAGAGAGATTATGTGGCGCTCGGAGGCCTCGAGGAGATCGATCTTGTTGGCGACGACGGCGAGTGGCACTTTGGGTCGCGTGGAAAGCTGGAGACGCTTCACGCGCTTGTAAAAAGAATCCAACTCGGTGAGGGTCTCCTCGCGTGTAACGTCAAACACGAGCATCACTGCGTCGGCGCTCGCAATCATATTATCAATGAGCGCGGAATACTCCTGCTGTCCTGAGGTATCGATGATGCCAACGCTGTAGCTTACTCCGTTTATCTCTTTGTCAATCACGAAGTAATCCTCTATTGTGGGATCGTACCGGTCGTCGGTCTCGCGGCCAAGCACGCGCTTTATGAGACTCGACTTGCCGACATTGCCACTGCCCAGTACCATAACTGTCACGTCGGTAGCCCGTGACATGTTTCCCAAGACACCTGTAATACACTCGTTTATAAACCCCGTTTGACCACGACCTATTTGATGGAATGCGGATGCGTTTCTGCAGGATAGGGAGAGAAGTTTAGTGACTTTCAGATGCGTTTGTCGGTGGGTGCTGCTCCCGCTGGAGGACTCTTTGTAATGAACTTGTTGAGGGACTCGAGGCCGAATTGCAGTTCCATGGCACGGCGGAGTTCTTGCATGCCGGATTCGAGATAGACTTTAGCGACTTCCGGTTCGTGGATACAGGCTGCCTGCTCTGTGATGGCCATCTGGAACTGGGTCCAGTTCACACGGAATTTTCCGGTAGGATCAGCAATCTGTTGATCGATCTGGCGATGAAGCTCCTCCTGTATCGGATCGACGTAGTATTCGGCTGTCATTGTTTCGGCGCGGTGAGACTGGCTCGCCCTCGTTCCGATCGGATGTCGCGAGATCCGATCGGATTGTGCGGGAAGTTCATCCGATCGGATCGCAAGAGACGTTCATCCGATCGGATGACGGGGCGCACAGACGATTGCTTGACCAAATGTCCAAATTATGGTTCGGTGTGCTGCTGGCAAGCATTCTATTGGCACAGGGAGTGCTACACCGCCTCCGTCGCACCGATCAGGAGTACTGCCCCTCTGGCGAGACGACGTGTCCGCTCGGCAATGGCTTCGCGTGCTGTCCTTCGCCTAATGCCTGTTGCTGCCCGGATGAGAAGTACTGCTGCACCACAGGCGTTTGCGCCTGCTCTGGCTACTGTCCTGGTCCGAATTGTACGTGCACTGCTCCGTGTGCTTTTGTCAACGGTAGCTGCAACCCCTTTCGTAATTGCTCTGTGGCTGTGAAGCGTAATGTCATCGTGAATTAAAATCCAATACATGCTAACGACCCAATAGTTTATGTAGCATGCATTGGATTTGGAGTTTCATTTTTAGTCCACTACAAGCTTGCATATGGATACATCGGTCTCCGATGGTACACGATTGGTCGTTTTGCTACTGTGTATGATTGCCTGGGCGTTTACGTTTGCACTACAGGTGTTTGAAAACCGGCGCAAGGAGTACCTGCTGAAGCGCATTGCAAAAGATCTTCGCCTCCTAGAGCGTCGCGCCCGAGAATTCCGGGATCGTCGCAAAGAAACACCGACGCCTGGCCGCTGTACCTCCAGCATACCCTGATTTGCCTACTCCACGCTAAACCCCTTTCATAATTGCTCTGTGGTTGTGAAGCGTAATGCTATTGCTAATTAAAAACGAGTGCTCTGTCTGACACAGTGCGTATCACATTTATTCAAGGCGCTTCCAGTTTGCGCTTCCCAGTTGAGCCGAAACCGGCTGCGCCTCGCGTAGTGTCTGGGAGCGCGTCCACTGCTCGCACTACAGGGGTCGAGATTCTCTCGATGATGAGTTGGGCTACACGATCGCCTGTCTGTACGGAAAATGGCTTCTGGACGTCAGAGATGTGACGCGTTTCTACCTCGCCAAAGTTAAACAGCAGAATCCCAATCGCACCGCGGTAGTCGCCGTCAATTACGCCAGCGCCCACGTCTAGGAAATGCTTCACCGCTAGGCCTGAACGGGGCGCTACACTTAGCCAGGAAAACGCAGGCACTACCTATGCGGCCGTAGTGGTGCGCTGGTATGGCCACCGCGATGTCTGTGGGACAGAGGGCTTTACTGCCGGCGGGAATCTCAAGGTCCGCACTGCTGAATAGATCGTAGCCTCACGGGTCAGCTGGACATTTGTTCCAGGTGTGAGTACCTGCCGCTCCCGATGAAGCGCGCTCGGGTAGCCTAGCTTTTTCGGAGAGAAGCTTTACGGATAGAGTGGCCATTAGATTCGATTGAGTTAGTGCAAGAGTGTGAAATACATTGCGCGCCTCCGATCGGATCCCTCCACATCCGATTGGATGTGCAGCCGATCGGATCGCGCAGCCGTCGCGCCCCGCAGTAGCACAGTCACGCCAACCCCAAACATGTCTGACCGCAAGCTCCCGCCCGCCTTGTCTAAGAATACAAACGTCGCGAAACGCAAGGACATCTCCAAGTCCAAGAAGGCGAAGAAGACAAAGAGCTCCGCCAGCAAGAAGCACAAGTCCAACTCGGGCAAGGCCACTGCGAAGGCGTCCAAGACCCCCTCTCCTAGTACTCGAGTGTACGCACTCTACAGCGTGCGTCGCAAGCGACACATCACACCTTTCGTGGCGCGCAGCAAGAAGAACACCGTGGTGCTCGTGTCGCCAACCAAGTACTACCCGCGCATGGATGGCGGCGACTTTGAGGACTACAACGAGGGTGAGTTGATCTACCTGGTGGCCAAGGAGGAGGGCAGCGAGGCCGAGAAACGCATCGCCAACTGCGACCTCGGTCTGTTCAACATTCGTCAAGATCCGGACTGGGATGTTGAGTACGACGACGAGGACATTGCGTGGGAAAAACTCAACGACGGGGACGACTACGAGCCTGCGGTAGACTCGCTGCCCGAGTTCCTCAAGAAGGTCGAGGGCGACCGCGCAAAGCTCGTCAACGAGCGCTGGACAGTGTACCTCCACATCAATCGCAAGAACCAGTCGGTCTACATCGAGAAGGTGAAGATCACGCTGCCCAACTCTTCCTAGATCCACATACACACAAAAATAAAAAACATACACGCTTTTACACACGTCTTTGGCTGGCTAGATAGAGAAAACGAAGCTAGTCTTGCCGTAGGGATGGACGAAGATTCTATAAAGGCAAGCGCGAGAGACATATCACAGAACTGGCAAATGTGTGATGACCGATGTGGAGGAATATCTTCGCAGCTATGCCACGCACAAAGGGTGGTGCTACACCAGAGCCGACAAAGACATCATCATTCCTTTGCTTTCGGAAACTGCCAAAAAAATTCTCGATAATATTCTAGACCAGATAGCGGCCGCCTATGATAGAACGCATCAACGAATGCTAGTCCATTTGAACACGTATCCCGAAGATGATGGCATCCGAGTGCAAATCCAATATAAACCAGTACCGTTACTATACTTTCGTTGATTGTACCGAAATCAACAAATGTAGTGTACGTTGCATACGCCATAATGTGCTTTATATTACATGGTGTGTGGGGTGGGAGAGAAGAGCATCTTGCTATGTCTCCATCTCGTCGGCGTCACCGTCATGCTGCAGGATCGACACCCCATCGTCAAGTGGCTCGCCCCGCAGCATTGCGAGC
>Ga0307376_10005932_pt1 | contig 10911 bp, 14 predicted proteins | sample TR2MG_FD_202536 | JGI IMG/M metagenome (GOLD analysis project Ga0307376, IMG submission 202536) | Soil microbial communities from Risofladan, Vaasa, Finland - TR-2 | ecosystem: Environmental > Terrestrial > Soil > Coastal area > Acid sulfate soil | place: Finland: Risofladan, Vaasa | collected...
AGAAGATGCCTTACCTTGAAATCCCGCGCGATATCCATGGCAAATACTTCGTGGTCAGCCGCCAAGCATCTCTCCGCCAGATGCGAGCCTAGAAACCCCGCTCCGCCTGTTATCAAAATCTTCATCAACCCCCCCTTGTTCAGTTTTTTCCAAGCTTATAAACGACTATTCGCCGATCTTTTTTAAGAATGCTATGTGAAAGCGCATATCCCGCCTTTTCAAAGGCTTTACGAGACGCTACATTTTCATCGTAAATCTCGGCAAGCATTGCCCTGATACCGGAATTTTTACCAACAAAAATTTCCGTTCCTATTTTTATAATTCTAGAGCCAAGGCCCATACCAAAAAATTCCGGATTCAAATCTATGGTGACATAAGCCGACTTATTTTCGCCTATATCTATTCTTATCTGCCCTAGTTTTTCCTTTTTTCGGTTTTCGGCTATGTATATGCGAGCATTGTCGCTTCCAATCTTTTTCTCAAACCACTTCGCATGGATTTTATATTCGATTTTATCAGCGTTGAAATGCCATTTTCTCACCTCCGGATGGTTCCTCCACGCCAACAAATCGCGACAATCTACCATAGCGGCCTTCCTTAGAATAATCTCTTCCACGATTTCAATACCCCCTTATCTGCATGTAATATTCATCGTGTAAATGCGCCACCTTTTCGGCACTTATAGACTGCACGAACTGATACCCCTTATTTTCCATGCTCGCCCTCTTCCCGGAATCCCCGAGCAAGCTCCTTATATATCTTCCCATTTCATTGGAATCGCCCATTGGGGTCCGTTGCATTACGTCGTGAGGTATATCATCGAACATCATACTATCGGAACCCAACACCGGTCTATGGGAGGCCAAGGCTATCTTCGCCGCACCGCTTGCCGTCTGATGCGCCACATAGTAATTCATCACTATCAAATCTGAAAGATGTAATAGCTCTAACAGTTCGCCTATCGGATAAAATTTGTCATAAAAAATAACATTATTTTGAAGTTCCAGTCTATTTACTGTTTCCACTATTTGATTGTAGTATGTGCCATGCGGTTGCCCCTCGTGGCATCCTATGATAAGATATTTGATATCGGGAATATATTTTTTCACTTCGTATATCTGCTCCACTACTTGCACGATTCCCTTATGTCCTACAAGAAACCCAAATGTCGCAACAATATGATTTGATGTTATGCCATACTTTTGCCTTAAAGCATGCCTGTCTTGATCGGAGGGGACTGGTACGGCCAAGGGAATAAACCTCATCTTTCTCCTGACACTCGGTCTCAACCATTCCGGCCGCATCATAGTCGGAGATGTCGCTATTATGCCGTCACAAGTGTCTCCTAGCGTATTTATGCAGTTCGCCATAAAATTCACAATCGTGTGAAAAGTTATCACGGTTTTTACATTACGCGCCCTCAAAAGCGAGAGAAGTTTGAGTAGATTGTCCGTGTTATGGTAGAATGAGAACTCGAACTGTATATCCACTATGTTCACGCCCTGCCGTATGATATTATCCAAAAGAGGTTTATAATCGTTAAAATCCCTGGTCCAGCATCTTGTGACACACGGATTATCTGGATATATTGGCGTAGGATGATTTTCGGCAAAAATTGCACACGGACTCTTGAGTTGCTCGGCGAAATACTTTGTATGCTCGGCTATGCCACATGGTATGTTGTATGTGCTTATTATACCGACTTTTCTTGTCATTGGAATAGTCCTCGCCGCCTTTCTGCCGACAACCGTTCTAACCGACAATCGTTCTCGTCCCGCCATCAGCTGATATGCGCGTCGCAGTTTCTCCCGGATGGCCTTTTGTTATTAGCGTGGGTTGTTGTTTTATGGACATCTTCGCCCGCGCAGAGTCCGGAGCAGAAGAATAAATGCCGCGCCCCATTTGGATCTCCAAAAGTCTCTGTTTTACTTGTTCGCATATCAGTCTTATATCCCAGCTTTTTTGAATGTTATCTCTAGCCTTTTCGCCTTTTTTTCTCACTTCGTCCCTGTGCTCATAAGCATGCCTCATGAGCTTTTGCAAATGCGGCTGGCTCGGAATGGCGAATGTCGCCCCCCTGTTTTGCTCGTTTGGAAACGGATACCTATAATACGCCGTTATCCATTCGCACTTGGGATTGCGGTCTATTTTTTCCACGTCTATCAAATAAGAATTTTCGTCATTGCAAAAATCCAGGGGCGAAGTGGCCTTGGTGATTATGCAGGGTACGCCCGAGCTCATTGATTCTAATGCGGGAAGGCAGCAACCTTCACCGCTCGATGGGTAGACAAGGCAATCAAGCATCCTGTATAAGTCTGGCATTCTATTCACGGGTACAATTTGATAGCAAAGATATACATCGCACTGCTTTTCGCGAGGCATCCACTTCGACGCCTCCCGTTTGGCCAATTCTATCTCAGCCATAATCTTGTCCTTGGGATAGTATCCGCCCCTTACTATCAAAAGAGCGCTGTCCTTGTCCCTGTTAAATTCTCTAAGATACGATTGAAGCAGGGCGCCGACGCCCTTGCGCTCGCTCCAGCCAACCACGGTGCCAAACTTGAATATTTTCGAATCCGAACCCTGCGGGTAAGGTTTCGGCGTGAATACGGCCGTGTCTACGCCCAAAGGCATTATCCTAGTTTTCTCCTTTGCAAGACCGCCCTTAATGAAGCTGTCATAGCAGAATTTGCTCGGCAACCACACCTCGTCCATAGGATTAAGATGCCTAATAAAGTCGCATGGTGTGTCTTGGGTCTCGAACATTGTCCAACTCACACAATATGTGTCGGGATATTTGGTACACCCAAGCGGCGTCCCGAAATACAAAAAAGTGGAATCCTTTTTCACTCCGTCGTATCTTCTTTTAAGCTCGTTGAATATCCTAACGTGCTTTTTAGGTATGCCGTGGTGTAGCCCGCCATGCGGCACAAGTCTGATATAAACGCCCATCTCATGAAGCGTGAGTACGATATTGCGCAGTATCTCCCCGAACCCCGAAAGGGAGTAAATTAGGCCCTCTATAGTCACATTAATAAATTCTTTATTCATGTAATCTGTTCATCCACAGTAATTTTTCTAAACACTATGCGCCATTTCAGATATGCCGCATCCTCGTCAATGTTTTGGGCGCGTAATAAATATGTGTTTCCCTTCTTGAGTTCCCATACAGCCGTGCCATCGTTGAAATGCCCAAGCCATGCTAGGGCGAATTCATGGTGAATAAGTGTTCCCAGATCGCTCACATCGGGGCTGTGAGAAAACAAAACATCCGTTTCATCTCCGTGCGATCTGTTCATATTGCGCGGTATAAGCCAATGCCCGCTGTTGTTAAGCGACGGGTTTTCATACATATAAAAATCGGCATAGTCGGCGACCTCTGACTGTATCAGCGCGCTTATGTTTGACGCCCCTGGAACCTGTATCAAAATATCGTTCATACTGCCCGCCGCAAGTGCAGTTACCGCATGGTCTACGATAAAAACCTGCCCCATACGCCTGTATTTAGCCCATTGATCGTTAGTATACATTGTATGCCTCCTTTTTTATATCGACTGTACTTCTATCCAAACTTTAGTGTTGTCCCCGCCGCTCAAACTCTGTGCCGATGCGCTTATGCGAGTGCCCGCATTGAATATGAACTCCGTTCCAGACGGGAATACGGAGCCTTCGTGCTTGTTGGCGTCAAACAATATATCATCATAAAATGTGGCGCCGCTATCCGCACTGAACCTAATCCTGAACCATTCGCCCACGCTAGGCTCCAGGGTAATGCCAACGATCCTGAACGGTTTGGTCGAAGCGACCGCCGCCCTTATCTCGGTATCAGCCCCCCACGTGTTGGCATTGGCGTGGGTATCCACCTGCGTGCCCGTAAGATTATCTGGCTCCATCGTTACATTAAAATGACCGCATATGTTCTGCCATGTATGGTCACCAACCTCGTCATCAATATTTAATGTATTGTTGTGAAGTATAATGTTATCAAAATGTTGTTCGTTTCCGGCATCAATATCCAACGCCAAAGCACAGTCACCAATATCTAAGTGGTCAAATAAGTTTATATCACTATCCGCTCCTACAATCTGGATACCTGTCTTACAATCGTGAATTCTGCAATCTTTAAAGGTGCTTTGAGTACAGTTGTCTATTAGTATCCCAGTCATATGGGTGACATGACCAATAAAATGGCATCTATCTACTCTGCAATGCTTTATAGTAGTCGCCCCATCAAGATGGAGTGCTGTCTTGGCCGCCTCCAAATCCTCGCCAACAAATTGGCAATCCTCCAGTTTGGCTCCCAAATTTGTCATTATCAAACCATTATTTCCAGTTCCGAGATTAACATCAAGCCTGCTTACCATCGTCTTTCCCGTGAATTTCATAATGGAGGTGGCGGCGGGATGCGTATTCTTAATTGTACTCCAACTCCTTGCCGCGCCGGCAATAATATAGTTTCCTGCCCACATGGGATCACCCGTTCTATTTATATCATAATTCGTAGAATGTGGTCCTATCATTATAAGTGTGCAAGCGTTCGCGTCGGTAGATGCTGCGTCAAGTGCCGCCTGTATAGTGTTATATGCAGTAGCCCATGTCATACCGTTAGAGTTGCTACCAGTGGGGCTGACATAGAGAGTGGCCGTGACCGACCTGCCGATTATGCCGGTTCCTATTTCACTTAAACTTTGAAGATAGCTCATGATGTTCTCCTTATATTACCCAGTAAACTGTTCCGTCGCTCACTACTTGTACGCAATCGTTTTGGTTGAGGATTGCTGTATTGCCACCGTCTATCGTGGCGCCACCCACTGTATTTGCGTTGACCGTTATCACACCAGTTCCGATATTCTTTACATAATACACTTTTTCGTTGACCGGCACTGGCAGATAGACTGTAAATGTTTCATTTCCAGCTCCGCAGAGGATTATGACATCCGTCGACAACGCCGTATAATCTGCTATTACCGATATGACGCCTAATCTAGACCCAGGTTCATATCCAGTGTCCAAAGTGACCCTTTTATTCGTTATGCTCACTATGCCACTACTATCGCACACTACAATGGCCAGTGGCACGAACACGTCGGGCCATCCAGTTGTATTCGTGGTCACCACCCCGCTAGAATTGACAAAGACATAGTTTATGGTGCCCAATTCCAGTAGGAGCTCGCCCGACAAAAATTCATAAATCGTAGCGTATATCAAAACCCTGCCAGCCGTATACGCGACATAGGGGTTGCCGTAGCCGTCGACCTCCCCGGCGTCTGTCACCATCAATTCGTTCAACGCGCAGACATAGGTATACACATATGTGGAATCCTCGTAATTGGATATTATCTGATGGTTATAAACAAAGAAATTACGCTTAAAGGTGTCGGTTGACTGCCATGTGAGGTAATAATCACCCTCGTAATTTTCATTGCCGCTGTTGCGTATCGTGATATAGACAGATCCATTATAATAGCACCATTTCCAATCCCTGGCGAGGATCTCGGATGCCGTCATTGCCAAAAGCGCAGGCACTGCGGCTTCCGTGGCGGCCTCGCCCTTGTATTCGCACAATGCCCCCACATTGTCCACCGGCTCGCCCTCGTCGCTAAAATAGAGTTCGTTTAAGAGGTTGTCGGCGAAATCAACGACCGCGCACTTCCATATACTGTATCCCGTCTGCTCATAAAAATGGGTCCAGTTAGTGTATGTGGCAAGTTCGCTTCCGATATTTACCCGCCTCTTGAACTTTCTGTCTATGCAGATCTGATCGTAGATGTTGTCTATCTCATGCTTGTCAAACCTACCCTCCGATTCCTTGCCGGCGAGCTCGATTGTCTGGCGGTTGATGCGCTCTATTTTTTCGCTCGGCGGCAAGTTGGAGTTGATATATTCAATGCTCATTTTTTATCCTTTTGGCTTGTCTCCGTTTTCGGGAAGTTTTAAAAATTTTAGAATCTCGTTAATCTCCATTATCCGGCCGCTCATCTCATCGGCCATCTTTCTCTCATTATCAAGTTTTTTCTCCAATATCGTCCCGTTGCCCTTTATTTTCAGAAAATCCTCCGTCAAAATAAGCTTTTGCTGCTCCAACATCTTTGTCAGTTTCTCTATTTTCCCCGTGTCGTTCATTGTGTTCCTCCTTCTTTCAATCTACTTTTCAAATTTCACATCTTGGATTGTCTGATTAACCCTATTCTCAAGCCTATTCCTAATATCAATATCGGATGTATGGTCCATCTTTGGAGAGCTTATAGAGATATTGTATTGATTGTCCTTTTGCATATCCAGCTCCTTGCAATATATCTTGTATTGTAATTCCAGCTTTTTCAGTTCATGGTTTCTGGCGATCTCTTCATTCGTTTGTTTTTCTATCCGCGCCATCCTGTCATAATACGCGGAATCGCCTGCGATTGCCACAAACTCAAACCCAAATACCAATAAAATCAAAATAGCCATTAATCTCATCTCAATCCTCCTATTTTCTTCGGCGGCGTCTTTCCGTTTTTTCTCATGACCGTACCCTCGTATTCCAGTCCAGCGTTTGTCATGTTCAGTGTGAGCTCCGCACCGGTCAGCGCCTCCTTGAGCTTTCCTATTATATCCTCCAAGCGCTCCTTTTGATGGTAAAGGTTCCTGTAGCTCCATCTTTGTTTTACAATGTCGTTGACTTTTGGCATAGTTTATTCCTTCGGAATACTATCCATTTTCACAAATTTTTTCTCCCTCAAAACTTCCCTGCTATCACCCTTTTCGTCTGCGACAACCTCGGGAACATTTTTTCTCTCTATCACATCCGCTAATTCTACGGCCGCATCTCCCTCTGAGACAATCATACCATATTCTTTCCACCTTTCGTCGAAATAAAGTTTGAGAAGTTCCGTCTGTCGAGCAACCGTCAGCGTGTCTTTATCGTGGGGATGCCCGTAATGCTCGCTGACGATTTCCCCTGTGTCTTTTTTGTAAAATTTATAGTTTGCCATGTTCCCTCCTTAGCTTATTGTGATACCTGTATAACTATATGAATAATGAACTGTATAAGGATTAGCACCATTTATATTTGCAAAAACTACTTTAACGGCCGTGTTTTTGCCTACTTTAATAACGTTTGTTCCGACGACATATTCAGTGCTGGCTAATCCGTAACATATTATTTGTTCCCCATCATCCCCAAAATGAAAAGTCACTATAAACATCGTGTTTGCGACATTGGGTGTAGTGCAAATCGTTATGGCCGCAGAAGTATTTGAAGCTATTGCTTGGTTGCCGTTACCGCTTCCTGCGCCATCGTATATTTGAAAAGCCATGCACCCTCCTTAGCTTATTGTGATGCCTGTATAACTATATGAATAATAAACTGTATAAGGATTAAAATTATTTGTATTTGTAAAAACTACTTTAACGGCTATATTTTTGCCTACTTTAATAACGTTTGTTCCGGCGACATGTTTTGTAGTGCCGCTACCTACCCCATAACATATTATTGCCCCCTCAAAAACAGCTACCCAATGAAAAGTCACTATAAACATCGTGTTTGCGATGTTGGGCGTGGTGCAAATTGTAACAGCCACGGTGGTGTCCGCTGCCAGCACCTGATTACCGTTGCCGCTTCCGCCGCCATCGTAAATATTAAATGCCATATTATATCCCCATTAAATCCAACGCAAATGCGATTTTCCCGACTTCCTCGTTCCAGTTGAGTATTCTGTCAACCGGAATGGTATTGACCAGCACGACAGAGCCCACAATATTTCCTGTGTTCACCTCTAATCCTGTCGTAGCGCTGAGCTTATATCCCGTGGTGTTCGCCACATAGTCCGGACTTTCTATGTCGGCCACTATGAGCTTGCCCTCCGAGTTGTCCCATTTCATGTAGACGTTGCCAAGAATGTCGCCTATTACCACATCTCCAGTGTCGCCTATGCCAGCGACGGTGGTCAGTAGGACGTTGAATATACTATTGTCCAAGGCATCGTAGGCGAATAAGCCGTCAGAGTTGAGTTCTATCCTAGAGCCGGCCACCGACGTTTTTATATCGGGCGCATAAAGCGAGCCCTTCAAAAACACATTGGTGGCATACAATCCGTAGCCTGTCAGCGCCCCATATTCGGCGTCGTTGATGCCCGCCAGGTTGCCAAGCCTTACCCTGGTGTCAATAGTATTCCACGGCGACCCGGTATGTGTCATAATGTCCATGTATGGGCTGTCCTCTTCGGAGGCTGTCATAAAAATAACGCCCTCGCCCGCCTGCCCGTAGCTGATCACCGCTGTGCCGGTCTGCCACGTTGGATTTTCATCGGCATCGTAGGCGGCATTTCGGTCACGGGCGACGACATAGGTTGGGGCATCCGAGGCGTCGGTTACAACAAACCATTCGTCGTCGATGCCGTCTTTTATCCTTAAAACATCGCCCACTTCAAAAATTTCGTCCCCCGAAATCGTCAAAACTGAGTTGTCCGCGGATGTCATGTTTTCCGCAAGAACATCGCTGCGGGAGACCAAAAAGCTGCCGCCCACGGACGAGACAGTGTTCTTTTCAAAGACCACAGTCGAAAGTCTGCCCCTAATTAAAACATTCTCAAATTCGGCCTCCCCGTCGCTGTCTATTTTGAACCCGGACTTCTTGTGCTCAAAGTTTGTGGATGCCAAATAAGTAGGGTAGATCGCTATATTACCTATCCTGGCATAGTCACTTCCATAGCGCGACACGACTTCACCTTCGGAGTTTTTAAACTCCATCGCCCTGCTTGTGAGCACGGCTGTCCCATGGACGTTGGTGATTTTCAGCGATTCGCTCGCCGTCAGTGTACCGAATATTATCTCGGCCGCTATATGGCTTAAGGCATCCCTAATAACCTCCCTGGAGGAGTCGTCAAAAGTGGTATCCTCCCCGAAAAACGCGTCTTTGGCCGATTCTATCCATCCATTGTAGCCCGTATCCTCTCCGTAGGGCGCCCACGGGCGATCGTCCTGGATCTCTGTAGTCTGTCCAGGATACGGCACGATTATTCTGCCCACGGTGAGCATCTTCACATCCTCATATTTGTTTACAACAACCGCGTTTTTATCAATTTGCAAGTAGTAAACTGGAGTAACATCATTAAAAGTAATTGTCACTTCTTGGTCAACCGCTAGGCTTTGGATTATGCCATAGGCGACGCCCTCGCCCGCCGTTATCTTAACTTTATTCACCCCAGTTACCGATGCGTCTAGACCGGATGTAATATACTGATCCATACGCTTAATGACATCTTCTACCATAGTAATACTGTCGGCAAGATTTTGGAGATCGGCGTTGTAGGATTCCATGCTCTGCATCAGCGATGTTTCCTCGAGAAAATCCTGCCTCCGGTCGGAAAAGATGTCCTTCTCCACATCGGAGTCGATTCGCTGTTTGCCAGTGGTCTGCTTTATAATCTCGTCTACCACAAGCTCGTAATCTGTCTGATATGGCTGCATTTTACCCTCTCAATGCATGAGGTGGAAGTTCGTATCCATCGTCTTGCGCGTCGCACATGACATCAACAAATAAATTTGTTATAGCCTTTGAAATTTTGACCCTGAACAAATTGGGGGTGAAAAGCGAAATCTTCAATCCGCATGGGTTGATTCTCGTCATAATCGAATGCCTTGCCTTGAGTAGGCTTATATCAGAATCCCTAAAGTCGCATCTGTCAAAATTGGAATAATTCGCCTCACCCCTGATAATGCAATTCCTGAAAATACCATTACTGAAATTTGTCTTATTGGCCGTCATGTTTATCTTGCATCCAAAAAACCTAACGCCTGACAAGTCCTCTCCAGACGCAAGCAGACCGTCTATGGCACAGTTGTCAAACCGCTCGCCTTTCATTATCCTTTGATTAAGCAATGGTGCGCAGTTTTGCCCGGTTTCTGACATTTCCTTAATTCTCTTCCTATCGATGACAGTTAATGGTATTTTTATATTCATGATTTTTACGGGTACATAGCCAACGTAACCTGCCGACCACCCCCCGATCCTGTAATATTTTCAATAAAATACCTTCTATTAATGCTATTTTCTTCATCTTGCACAAGCAATGTCTGTCCCATATCAAAATGCGGGCAATACACATGATTAGAACTCGCCCGTGAATGGTTTTTGTAAAATTCCTCAATCCAGTCTTTTGCGCGCTTGTTCACCTTATCCTGATCCGTTAAGCCCTTTTTTACCGCCTCGTCCTTGTAAAGTTTGTCGCCTATGCGCGGAAGCAGACCGTCGTCATCATATATATGGGTGTCGTCCACGAGCTGCTGGCTCACGCGCGTACCGATTATTGCCGCGGGCGTTCCAAGACATCCTGTCAATATGTTGTTGGTAGCATCAACCCCGGAATATGAAAAAACGGATTCGCCGATGTACGCTATTTCAGTAGATCCAACACCTGGAACATTAAAAGCACTGACTTTGTCGTCGACATAAACCATAGCATCCCCATCGGCTGTCGCCTGCGCAAGAAGCGTGGTTGGAATCAATTTCGCCTCCCCAATAAGCACGACATCTCTATATACGGCAAATTCAGCCAGTGCAATACACCAAACACCTTCCTTATATTCAACCTTCTGGGCGTCCTCAAGAATAAGTCGCAAATACCTGGCCTCAAAATCATCCCCAAGTTCCTCCCTCTCCCACGATTTAGACTCCCCGGCTCCAAGTGAAAAGTTTACAGACTCCCTGCAAAGTGGGAAAAAGGTCGTCCCATTAAGAGACCATTCTATGGAATAAAAATTTGTGAAATTGACTCTTCTGATTTCGTCTGGCCTAAAAAATCCAGCAGTCAAGTCTATGGCGTCTATTATTCTCGTATCCCCGAGATCAAGGGTGGCTATCACATACCCTGCGACGGGTTTTCCATAGAAAACCGCCTGCACCTGCGTAGTAGGTCGCCCGTCTATAAG
>Ga0307376_10005936_pt1 | contig 10907 bp, 11 predicted proteins | sample TR2MG_FD_202536 | JGI IMG/M metagenome (GOLD analysis project Ga0307376, IMG submission 202536) | Soil microbial communities from Risofladan, Vaasa, Finland - TR-2 | ecosystem: Environmental > Terrestrial > Soil > Coastal area > Acid sulfate soil | place: Finland: Risofladan, Vaasa | collected...
GCGGTACCTCTGCGACCGCATCGCCATTATGTATCTCGGTAAAATAATGGAGATCGGGCCTACAGAGAAGATCCTCAAGAAACCGCTCCATCCTTATTCGAGAGCATTGATAGCGGCTGTGCCGATTCCTAACCCCCATACTCGGAGGCAAAGAACACAAATTCCTGGAGAACCATCGCTGCTCGATCAGGAGCTTCGAGGATGCCGTTTTCAGCCCCGATGCCCCTTGTCCGAGAAGCGATGCAGGGAGGAACCACCCGAACTGGTTGAAAGGGAGAATGGCCGCATGGTGGCTTGCTGGAATGCCTGATCGTTCCAGTCTGAACCTACTTTCATTAATGAATCCTTTAAAAAACGGAGAAACAATGATGAAGATGGTGACAAACTTGAGTTTTTCAGAGACAAATACTCGCATGCGAGAGAGCTTGGCGGCCAACCCACTCGCCTGCACCGGCTGTCGAACCTGCGAAACGGTGTGCTCCCTGATAAAAACAGGAAGTATTATCCCGGAATTGGCCCGACTTCGCATAGAACGCAATCCCTTTGAGGGCCAATTTGATCCCAGTGTATGCCACCAATGTTCCATTCCACATTGCCTTAATGCATGCCCGGTCGAGGCTATTGGGATCTCTGAAACGACTGGTGCTGTGGTCATAGACAAAGAACAATGTACCGGCTGTGGGTTATGCCAAGAGGCGTGTCCCTATGGAATGATTGTCTTTGATGTACAGGAAAAAAAGGCATTCAAGTGTGATTTATGTGGCGGTAATCCCCAATGCGTGAAAGCATGTCCCATGCATGCATTGGGCTTAGCCCACTTTGGAGTCAGGGAGGTGAAACATGACTAAAAAACAAGGAGGCTGGGCAGGAAAGATACTGAGAATCAATCTCACTGATCAAACCACAGAAGTCATCCCAACAGAGCCCTACTCTGAACGGTTTATCGGGGGGCTTGGAATCGCCGCAAAAATTGCCTGGGATGAGATTAAGCCAGACATTGGAGCCCTTGATCCTGATAATAAACTAATATATGCTACAGGCCCTCTGACAGGAACTCTCGCCCCTGGATCGGGCCGGATGGAAATAGTGGGAAAATCTCCGCGAACTTTTCCCGCGGAGGTAGTTACTCGATCCGGGATCGGCGGGCACTGGGGCGTTGAACTGAAACACGCTGGATACGATGCGGTGATCCTCGAGGGAGCGGCTCAAGAGCCCCTCTATGTCGTAATTGAAAGGGATAAGGTTAGCTTCTGTGATGCCAATGATCTTTGGGGGCAAGACACGTTTGGAACCCAAAAAAAGCTCAAAGAAAAACACGGCATGAGAACACAGGTCATCTGTATTGGGCCTGCCGGTGAAAACAAAAGCCGGATTGCAACGATTACATCGGAGACTAGTTTTTCATCGGGTAAATCAGGCTTTGGGGCGGTCATGGGTGCCAAGAAGGTCAAAGCCATTGCCGTGCAGGGCAGAGGTGGACTCATTAAGGTGGCGCACCCCGGACGCTTAGTCAATCTTGCCTTTCATTACCGCGATTTACTGGGCTACAACCCGATGCGAGAGTGGACCGTGGGATACCTTCCTCCGAATTATCATCTCAGATTCTATAAAAAATACCGCACAGGCAATGCTAGCTGCTTCGGATGTCCCCTTCAATGTTTCGCGTTTATCAAGGTTCCTGGTTCAGATCCATCACAGGTCAACTGTGTCAACTATTACTACATGAATCCGGCTTACTCATACTATGGTGAAACCCTGGAAGGGGATCAAGCCCTCTGGGAAGGAGCGGTGCTCTGTAATAAGTTAGGTATTTGTACCTTTGAGATGACTGGCATGGTCCCGTGGCTCAAGGATCTCTTTGATGCCGGCCTTATTAACGAGAGGGATTCCGGGTTACCGTTGACCCAGTTCGGGAGCAGGGAATTCATTGTAGAGTTGCTCACCAGTATTGCCTTTCGAAGGAATCTAGGGGATGTTTTGGCAGAAGGTGTTGCAAGGGCTGCCACTATGCTACCGGAGGCCTGGCCACTTTACGAGAAGTATTATCCCGCCCATGGACAGGTTGAACACAATTCCGTGAGAAATTTCCCCGGCATAGCGCTCCTTTGGGCTCTCGACAGTCGGGATCCAATGATTGATCATCATGCCTATCGCTACTTATCCGTTTCCCGGCAGCGATGGCCCAATCCACATGGGCTTTCTCCGGAAAAGGCAGAAGCAATTTCTGAGAAGACTTTTGGATCAAAGATAGCCATTGATCACAGTACATACGCTGAAAAGCCAAAAGCTATTGCCTATTGCCAAAACCGGTCTGCTGTAATGAATAGTCTAGTTGTATGTGATTTCCTCTACCCAATCTTCGTTAGCCAGTCCAGGGATGATCGTATGGGAGACACAACGGCAGAAAGCAAGCTCCTGTCTGCAGTTACGGGAGTAGAGATTTCTGAAAAAGAACTAGATCGTGTTGGCGAACGGATTTGGAATTTACTCCGCGCTATCATGGTGCGTGAGGGAAGGACAAGGAGGGAGGATACCCTTCATGAGTCGTACTTTCGAAAAAGTAAAATCAAACGAGAGGGAAGAAATGAAATGCAGGCTCACACGTATGTCGGCTCCGATCAAGACAAACCCGTACCCCGGCAGGCACTCGAAGAGGCTAAGGAAACGTATTATAGAATAAGGCGGTGGGATGAAAAAACGGGCTCTCCCACTAGAGAAACGTTGATTGATCTCGACCTGAACGAAATTGCTGATCAGTTAGGCCAGGTTGATTAGAGCATTATGAGAACTTAATGGCGACAAACATCCTTCATCAAGAAATCCCACCTATCGCAACTGCTAATCGCAGAGATGGTGGTGGAATAATGGGTTGTTCGAAAGAGAGCTTTAGGATTTTGGCCGGTTGTACAAATTCTGGAAAGTCCAAGAGGGGAATCCAAAAAGCCTTGGATGCGGGAATAAGAAAGGAATTTTCCCATCAGCAAAGGCTTGAGAAACTCAATGAATTTTATCTGGATAGTGCTAAACGCCGAATTCAAAGGGTTGAAAGATATCGGGAAGAATGACACCGCTGGGAAGCCAGACGTAAAATCGAGAAAACAAAACTCAACCCATAGTATTGGGAGAAACCGGTCTGCTCGACTGATCTTTCTAATGAGCGGTGAGAATTGGATAGAAGTAATTTTGGGTTGAGAAGGAAAAATATTGTTATGAGGAGGAGAGAAAGTGGAAAGTGAAATATTGCAAAAGGCTATTGAAATCAAAAAATACTTAACAAAAACAAGGAGACATATTCATCAGCATCCAGAGCTAGGATTTAAGGAACTTGAAACAAGTTCTCTGGTCAAGAAAGAATTGGAAAGCATGGGGGTTGAAGTTGCTCCACTAAAAACAGAAACTGGTGTTTTGGGAATCTTAAGAGGAGAAAAGGAAGGGTCGGACGTGGTTACAGCACTGAGGGCAGATATGGATGCTCTGCCAGTTGTTGAACAAACAGGGCTACCCTATGCTTCTCGGAACGAAGGTGTGATGCATGCCTGCGGTCATGATGGCCATACGGCAGGGTTATTGGGAGTCGCGAAACTATTGAGCTCAATGAGGGATAGGTTCTCTGGTACAGTAAAGCTTGTTTTTCAACCTGCCGAAGAGGTTTTGGGTGGAGCAGAGGGTATGGTTGAATCAGGGGTTCTAGAGAATCCCAAGGTAGATACAATAATTGCTTTACATGGATGGCCTTCGCTTGAGGTTGGCAAGATAGGGGTATTTTCCGGGCCTTATATGGCATCTGCCGATAAATTTACTGTCAAAATAACTGGCAGTGGAGGGCACGGAGCATATCCCCATATATCTGCTGATCCTGTTTTGGCAGCCGCGCATGCAGTTGTAGCATTACAAGACATTGTGAGTAGAGAAATTGATGCCTTAGACAGGGTGGTCATTTCGGTGTGTACTCTGAATGGCGGAAAGGCATTTAATGTTATACCAGAAGAGGTTCGATTTAGTGGAACCGTAAGGTGTCTAAATGAAAGTGTACAAAAGACGATTAAGGAGAAAATGGATCGGATAATAAAGGGGATTGCATCTACATTTGGATGCAAATACGAACTGGAGTATATTTATAAAGTTCCGATGCTGGTCAATGACCCAGAAGTGATTGACCTGGTTATTAGAGCTGCAAATAATGTTCTGGGAGAAGGGCATGTAGTGGAATTATATCGACCAGCTATGGGTTCAGAAGATTTTTCCATATTCATAAACAATGTAGCTCATGGCGCATTTTTCAGATTAGGTGTTAGCAATCCTGGAGAAGAGAAGATGAAACTGCACAATGACCACTTCAATTTTAATGATGAAGTCCTTCCAATTGGGGTAGCTATTCTAACGCAATTCGTGTTATTGAAAAACCAGTAGTTTTTTTACATAGTCTTTTCTAGGCATAATTCGCGTTGTTGCACCACGCTAAGCCGACTGCTAGTTAATCATCTCAGTATTAATCATTCGATCAAAAAAGAATATCTTTTTTGAGCTTATTAAAAAAAAAGAAATATTGAGAAAAAGTCAAGATTGACTAGAAAAACTTTATCGATTATTATTTTAATTCCGCAACCATCACTAGTACCACATTACGCAGAGTAGATGCTCATTATTATGTTAGGGAGTTAAAGCAATAATCGGAAAACCTTATTGGCAGACATTAGATAAGCAATTACCGATAAAGGGAGAGGTGACTTCTTATGAATACTGATGAAATTAGCCTCCAGATAATTAGACATCTCCGCGATGGCCGCAAATCATTTAGTGAGATCGGAAAGAATCTGTCCATTACCACAAACACAGTAAGAGCCCGGGTCAAAAAGCTTATGAAAAAGGGTGCCCTGGAAATAATCGGTTCGATAGACCCTGAAAAAATCGACAATCACTTTTTAGTGGTTGTCGGTGTTAAATTGAAATCCATGAGGCTGGCGGACAAAGGTGAGGAGTTTAGCAAATTGAAGGGGGTGATCTCAGTAGCCGTTGTTACAGGCCGTTTTGACCTCATCCTGACTGTCTTGTTGAATAACAGGTTCGGCTTGCATGAATTCTACACACAGGAAGTATCCAAGATAAAAGATGTTCTGTCCACAGAGACATTTGTCGTGTATAAGAACTACAATTGGAAAGCCCCCTATACTTTGTGAAGTGGCGATTTATAAATAGTTATCGTGTGCCTTCCAAGGAGGTTTGAGTATTAAATTAATAATGAATTGAACCTTACAAGTAAGGTACATCATTGGCATCTCCCATCCGCTGAATTCCACCATGTCTCCGCCGTGTTCCTTATGCCACTCATGAAGGATTGTTTTTTTCATTACTACCTCCTAAGATTTTTATGATAATCACGTAAAGGTTTTCGGGATCCATATCATACTATCACACCTTTAGGTTGTTGTTGAAACTTACAGTGTTTCAACTACTCATTTCATTATACATTTTAATAAGTATCTCAATTTAGGGCTTTATTACACTAAAATCTATGATTTGCAATACCTTCTTTGAATAGTGATATGCTTTGGAAAGAAATGAAGCCTATTTTCTGCATTGGCCCACTATCAATAGACACTTAGACCACCTGTATGTGGGTTAGCAGTGGGTCGTTTAGTCTTCGATGAAAATTTTGAACTTACCCAGGCCTTCCTTGATCTCAGACGTGTTGATGCCCGAGTAGGCCAGGCGGATGTAAAAATTTTCCTCGCCCTCCAGGGCTCTGCCGAAGTGAAGACGCGTGCACACCGACACGCCGGTTTCGTTCAGCAGAGTTTTTCGGAAGGCATTATAGTTGGTTAGGCCTTTGTTCTTCATTGTCTCGGTGATGTTTGGGAACAGATAGAAGGTAGCATTCGGCCGGAAGCAGCGCACGCCTTTGATGGAGTTAAGAATGTCCACGGCCATGTCGCGGCGCTCCTTGAGGGTTGCCAGAATCTGCTTCACTTGCGTCTGGTCACCGGTGAGCCCTTCAATGGCAGCATACTGGATGAAGTGGTTCGAGCAGGACTCATCGTTCACATTGAGCTTGGTGATGACATCAATGATATCCTTGGGTCCGATGGCAGCGCCAAGACGCCATCCGGTCATTGCAAACTTCTTTGAGAAGGTGTAGAGAATCACGCACCGCTCTGCCATACCCGGAAGGGATGCCAACGAGGAACTCTTTCCCTCATAGCGAATATCGAAGTAGGCCTCGTCACACAGGACGTAGAGGTCGTGCTTGAGGACCAACTCGGCAAGCTTCTCAAGCTCTGCCGAGGAACACTCTGCCCCGGTGGGGTTCTGCAAATCGTTGAGCACCATTAGCTTTGTGTGTGGTGTGATCTGTCTCTCGATGGCGTCCATATCCAGCTCGAAGTTTTCTTCCCCCTCAATGTAGCCATATGGCAGGGCCTTCCCGCCTTGGAACTCGATCTGCGACTCGTAAATCGGATAGCCCGGACTGGGGTAAAGCACCTCGTCGCCGGGATTCATCAGCGCCAGAAGGAATTTGTTGATGGTCGGCTTGCCCCCCGGCTGGATAGCGACGTTCTCCATGCTGTAGCTGACACCGCGGGAGGCACTCACATCGGCGGCCAGTGTTTCGCGCAACTGGGGGATGCCGGCGTTGGGGCAGTAGCCGGTCTTGCCATCCTTCATCGCCTTTACAGCTGCCTCGATGATGTTGGCAGGCGTGATGATGTTCATGTCACCTAGGTGAAAGGGATACACCTTGTTTCCTTCGGCGGCAAAGACAGCCGCCTCAGCGGAGACAGCAAAGGCCGTTTCCGTTCCCAAACGGGCTATTCTTTCTGCGATTCTCATTATCTTTCCTCCTTTCCAGTGGGCCGTGTCAGAAGGTATAAGCCTCCTCGGTGCATAGTGGATAACCTACCTCCTTGGCATTTACGATACTCGGTGCCGCCCTGGGGGAGTCGTCCCCTAAAAACGGCGAAATGTCCTGATCCTGCCAGGCCGGATATCCCATCAGGATTCCAGCCACGTTGCTGGCTGCCAGGGTGGCCATGCCCTCCCGCGTCCAGATAGTCGCCGAGGCGATATGGGGCACTATAACCACGTTGTCCAGTTCGCTCAACCCAGGCTTCATCTCCGGCTCGTCCTCAAACACATCGAGTCCAACCCGGAAGTTCGGATGCTTCTGGCAGTGAACAATAAGGGCCATTTCGTCGATCACCGGCCCGCGGCTCGTATTAACCAAAATCGCATTCTCCTTCATCAGTGCCAGGCGCTCTGTGTTGATCAGGTGGTGTGTGGTCTCATCGAGCACAGGGTGCAGACTAACCAGATCTGCATCCCGGAGTACCTCCTCCGCACTCTCTGCCCGGGTGCAAGATACCGGTTCTTCTCCCTGCGACTTCAGGAACTCCCCGTAGGCGGCTATATAGTCCTCCAGGGCCTTATTCTGGTAGAGATCGTAGTAGATCAGGTTCATCTTATGCCCTTCGACCATCATGCGGGCGTAGGCTGCACCGATGTGACCTGCACCGATCACGCCCACCGTCTTGTGCCAGAAGAGCTCACCCAGGAAGAGCGTAGGCAACCATCCCTTGTAGTTGCCCCCGCGCATAAACTTGTCGGCCTCAACCACCCGGCGCGCTGCCGCGAAGGTCAAGGCGACTGCCATCTCCGCTGTGGTTTCGGTCAAAACACCCGGCGTGTTGCCCACTGGAATGCCCTGTCTTGTGGCCCCATCGACATCAACATTGTTATAGCCGACGGCGCAGTTGCTGTATGCCTTGCCACTGGCAGCCTTGAGGGCGGTGAAGAGTCCCTCCCCCCACTCCTCTGTCAACTGCCCGATGGCCCCGTCACACCGATCCCCGATCGCCACTTTGATCTCCTCGGTACTCAAAATATCTGTCGATGTACAGATCTCTACTTTGCAATCGGCCTGGGTCAGAATCTCCAACCATCGGTCTCCGGGGAGCTCCTTGGTGACAACAACCCGCCTGCTCCCTGAGGGATTTAGTGTTCTCCATTCCTTGTCAATCAATGTAAGCCCTCCTTTCAATAGAATCGAATCCTAATATAGAAGCTTACCTAATATCCTCTAAAGGCATTTCCTTATATAATCCAAGCTCATAGTTTACCGCTTCTATCATGGAATACGAGTCTCTTGGTTTATACCTTAACAATCTAACGATCAAATCCCGAAATCTTTAGATACGCAATCAAGCTTTGCGAAAAAGGCACAGTCAAGCTTAAAAATGTAATGAGATCCCCCAAGAAAAAACAGGGGAGCTTCGGAATAATTCCGAAACTCCCCTGTCCTTTTACCTGAGAGATTACCCCTTACCCTAAGGCTTCGGGGATTGCCCCTTCGGTGGCCTTTCAGAAGGCTCTCTCCAGAGGATAAATGGATTACGGTCCTTTTGCCTGAGAGTTTCCCCCAACTTATCGGGGTTTCCCCTTCGGCGTTTCGCACAGGAGTAATAGCTCGCTCACGAAATCTCTCCTATAATCCATAATTATTCAACTCTTATATTATATTTCAATTATATTACTAAGGGCTATAATTAATAATCTGCTTTGGATACCAAAGAGGGAGTTGATATTCACCAAGAATCCCAGATTAGCTCCAGAGGCTAAACGCCAATAATGTAAAGGAATTATTTTTAGCTTTTTAAGCATGCTCTCTTTTTTATTTTTGGAATTTAAGAATAATACTTTCTCCAACTGCTTTAAAGTACGTAAGGAACCTTTAAATTATAGCTCTTATAAATCACAAAGGTTTCTACCGATTGTACATCCTTTATATGGCTTATTTCCTCTGTATAGAAATTAAGCAGACTAAGATTCTCATTTAAAAGTACCATAAGGATGAGGTCATATCGGCCTGTAACTACATTTGCCGATATAACACCTTTTAATTCTTTAAAATCTTCACCCCTCTTGACCAACTCCATAGTACTAAGCTTTACACCAACCAGAACTACCATGTGGCCAGGAATCGCTGTTGGATCAACAAGTCCGGAAATCTCAAGAACCCCTTCATGTAACATTTTATTGAGGCGCGCCCTTACAGTATTCTCAGATAGGTTCATTTCATTAGCTATTTTGTCAATAGATTTTCTCCCATCTCTAAGCTGCCTTATAATGTCAATATTGATCTGATCGATTTTCGTAAGACTGAAGCTCCTTTATAATAATTTTAGTAAATTCTCAATAATTTTAATATTTATTATACAAATAATCAAGAAAAATCATTTTTTTTTAGATAAATATAAATTTTTCTGCTTGACATTTATTATAAGACATGTAAGTAAATCAAGTAAAAGTTTAACTATTCAGGTACCTCTGCCCAACGATCTGAAAGGCACTGATTATACGGATAGCCAAGAGGGCTAACAGGGTTAATAAAATCTTATCTTTTGTTCATTTTTTACTGAACTTATTGATTTTATTGTGATATTTTTCTTGGCCATGGAAAGTAGATATTATAAAATTGATCTTCCGAGATTACTATGGGTACCCCCAACATGTTGTGATATACAGAGAAAGGATAGCATTGGGCACTAACACAGTCAACGTGATGGGGGAAGATGATGAAAGACACAGAACTGTTCACGAGGTTGCTAGGAATCAAAAGGCCATGGTTTATCAAGGAAGTGACATATGGAGATTCGCCTGAGCGGATTGACATCTATCTTGACCATGAACCTGGGATACTTCTGCCGTGTCCTGAATGTGACAGATACTCACCTGTGTATGATCACATAGAGGAAAGGCAGGGGCAGCATTTGAATACCTGTCATGTAGCGACATTCATACACACCCGTCTCCCTCGTATCAAATGCAAAGTACATGGAGTGAGATGTATTCTCTCCGAATGGGCAGAACCGGGATCGGATATGACCATGGCCTTTGAGAGCTATCTGATTGCCTTAGAGAAAGAGTGTAGTGTGCAGGGGGTTTTTCGCTTGACCAATGTGAGCTGGGATCGCTGTTGGGCTGTAATGGAGCGTGCGGCGTGGTCTGAATCGATAAGACACACATATACCAGAGTACATTGGTGTTGACGAGAAGTCATTTGCCAGAAGTCATTTGCCAGGGGGCACAAATACGAAACATTGGTCTGTGATATACGAAAAGGGACGGTCGAATACGTGGGAGATGACCGAGGACAAGAGAGCCTGGAGCACTACTACACTCAGTTCAGCAAAAAGGAACGTGAGGACGTAAAAACTGTGGCGATGGACATGTGGGATCCGTATATTGCAGCGACAAAGGAGAAGATCCCTGAAGCAGAGAAAAAGATCGTGTTTGATAAATTTCATGTGATGCGACTGATGGGAGAGGCGGTCGACAAAGTGCGGAAGTAGGAACATAAAAAACTCATGGAGCAGGATATACAATGGCTGAAGGCTACGAAGTATCTGTGGCTCTATAGCAGAGAGAATATGCCGGAGAGACGCTGTCAGGAATTCAAGACTCTACAAAAGTTGGATCTGAAGGTGAGCCGTGGATGGGCCATTAAAGAGAACCTGCGTAACCTCTGGAATTATTCACGGATGGAATGGGCGCTGAAGTTCTTCAACGATGGTACTTCTGGGCTACCCACTCCAGATTACATCCAATCATTAAAGCTGCCAAGACGATAAAGAGGCATGTGGACAACATCCTGACATACCTGAAATACCGGATAACCAATTCCCTTTCTGAGGCACTCAATGCACAGGTTGAAAAGATAAAACGAATGGCGTGTGGCTATCGAAATAGGGAACATTATAGGACCGCAATCTACTTCTACTGCGGTGGGCTTGATCTCTATCCAAGAATGAAAAACTGTGAGAATGGAACTACAATATGTTGGGGGTACCCACAGTAAACCCTGATGCGATTGATTTTATATAAGGAGGATAAGTGAAAATGCAAACCAAGCC
>Ga0307376_10005938_pt1 | contig 10897 bp, 12 predicted proteins | sample TR2MG_FD_202536 | JGI IMG/M metagenome (GOLD analysis project Ga0307376, IMG submission 202536) | Soil microbial communities from Risofladan, Vaasa, Finland - TR-2 | ecosystem: Environmental > Terrestrial > Soil > Coastal area > Acid sulfate soil | place: Finland: Risofladan, Vaasa | collected...
ATTGATGGATTGTGGGACGGGAACTTTTGATAATACAACTGATTATCCCTGGTGGACAACACAAGGAACTTATGCGGTGAGAAATAATTATAATGCAGGAGATCCAAGTGTAAATTGTTCATGGATGTATGATATTGATTTTAATGATAATTATGTTTTTTATTGTAATAGTAGTTGTACTTGGGCTGGATTGTCTGGATGGATAGTAAAACGAGAAAAACTTATTACTGCGGCTAAAGGAGAAGGTCATATAACTGCGTCTCATACACCAGGACCATATGGAATTTGTATAGATAAACCTCCATCAACTGGTTCATCTGGATATGTTGTTGGTAGCGCAAATTATGTATCAAGATTTACTCAAAGTACAATGGATATTATTGAAACAATAGGATCAACTGGTGCTGGAGACAATAATTTTAATTTGCCTTGGGGAATTGCTTGCGACGAAAATTATATTTATATTGGAGATTATGGTAATCATAGAATTAAAGTTCATAGAAAAAGTGATTTATCATACATAAGACAAACTGGATCAACTGTATCAAGTGAAGAATATTATATCGATGCTAACGATTTAAGTATTAGTGGAGATTATCTTTATGTTTCTAATCAGTATAAAAACGAAATCCTTAAAATGAATAAGGATACATTTGAAATACTTGGTAGATTAAAATATACAAATTACCGAAATATATGGGGCTATGCTTACACGGGTTTATGGGCAAGTGGAAGTTATTTTATGATTGGTGAAGGAGATGGAGATTATAGTACATATCATATGAATGAAAAAGGAAATTTTAATAAAATATATGAAGATATAAATTTTATTTCTGGTTCTGCTACTAAAATAGAAATGAATCAAGGCGTTTATAATACAGAACCAACTGGGTGGTGTTGGATTCCACTTCTTACCGATAAAATAGTTTTATCTACATATACTGCTAGTGGTCAACTTGAAGCTGTAACACAAAGTTATGACGGTGCTAATTCATCAACGACATATGGATGGTATAACCCATCAGATGTCGCACTAGATATGGATAATGGATGGTGCTATGTAACAGACCAATTAAATCATCGTATTAAAAAATTAAAAGCATTTGATTTAAATCTTTTAGCCCAAACTGGTTCAGGAATTACTGATGGATTTAATCAAACAGGGCCTGTTGCAACTGGAAATGGTGATCATGAGTTTGATCAACCAATAAGTGTATGTGTAAGTGCCAGTTATGTCTTTGTAACCGAATACGAGGGTGGTAGACGAGTGCAAAAATTTAATAGCGATTTACAATATCAAGAAACTGTAATAGCACCTGTCCTTACTAGACCAGCATCATTAAGATATGACAAACAAACTAATTGTTTTTATATATGTTTTGGTTGGTATAATAGAATTATTCAAAGGTATGATTCAAATTGGAATTTACTTACATCTGGCGAATATACTAATGATGAATTATATGGGGGTGCGATTCAGTTAATTCGCGACTCGGCAGTAGATGATAGATTTTTTTACGCAAATGGTTATTGGCGTTCACTTATATTTGATAAATATACATTATCGCTGGAAAATGAAGTTAATCCTTATTATTATACTATAAGAACAGATAGTATTTCAACTGGGTCGTGGCATAATTATACATTTACATATGATGGAAGTGAGTATAAAGTATATTTAGACGGGCGGTTTGAAGATTCATCTAGTTTAGAATATGCGGAATCAATAACAGAAAATATGTTACCAATGAGATTTGGTCGTTGGACAAATTGGGGTTTGGGTTCTTACGGTGACAGAAATCTTATACAAGAAGAAATTGGTGCTATAATGGCATATGATCGAGTATTAACAGATGGAGAAATACGACAAAATTATGACGCACTTAAATTAGAATTTATGAGGTAAAATATGAGTTTTTATCATAATCCAAAAATAGTAACAGATAATTTGGTATTTTATGTTGATGCAAAAAATTATAAAAGCTATATAAGTGGTAGTTTAGACATAAGAGAGTTGACAAGTGTATACTCGGCTTCATTTGTTGACGGTTCACCTACTTTTGATAATGACGCATGGCAAATAGATGGATTGGAAAATTATGCAGCGGTTCGTCGAGAATCGCCAGGCGATTTAGTTTTTACATCTGACGATTACACCGTTGAGGTTTGGGCGAAACCAAAAATTACAGGAAATCATGCTTATGCTTTTTCTATATGGAATACTGGTGCCGCTCCCGGAACTAATGAATGGTTGCTTGGATTTCCTACGGGATATGGACAGTTTGCTATTGCTGATGCAACTAATACATCTCGTACAGTGACTGGTGTTAAAACAACACCATTAAATACTTGGCATAATTTAGTTGGTGTTCGTAGTAATTCTACAATGTCTCTTTATTTGGACGGTGAATTAGATGGAACTCCTCTATCAAATGATGCATTAAGTGGAAGTGCTAATACTGTAACACCTTTATATATAGGAGCGATCAGAAATAATACAACTATTCCTCTTGCCAATGCCAATGTGGTTTTTAGTGGAAGTATAGCAGTTGCAAAAATATATAATCGTGCATTATCGACGACAGAAATAAAATCAAATTATATTGCTTTAAAGGGGAGATTCGGTAAATAAGCAATTATAAAACGTTTTAAAAAATTCTATATATTTATATATATAATAAACAATAATTAAATTAAAGGAGACAAACTTATGGCTAACATTAAAGTTACTGACGACGAAATTAAACAAATTCGTGAGGTTAGAAATAATTATCAACAAATAATGCTACAACTTGGGCAGGTTGAATTGCAAATTAACGATTTACAAGCTGCTGTCAGAGAAGTAGAGGGTGCTAAACAACAACTTTTAGGTAAGTATGATGAAATTAAAAAGGATGAACGAGAAAAAATGCAAGAATTAAATAAAACATATGGTCCTGGTAATTTAAATATTGAAACTGGTATACTTACTCCTCTTCCTGGACAACCAGAAGTTCCAAAACAAGAGCCTATAATACCCGGTCCTCCTCCCGTAAAATAAAAATACTTAAAATATAGTTGTTTGATAAAAAATTTTATATTTATATATGTAATTTTTTTATTTTAAATTCAAAAATGTTAATAATTAGGGAGAAATTTTATGGCTGAAACAATTGTTTCCCCAGGTGTATTTACTCAAGAGAAGGATTTAAGCTATCTTACTGAAGGTGTATCAGCAATAGGTGCTGTTATACTAGGGCCTACTGAAGAAGGCCCTGCTTTCATTCCTGTACAGGTAACTTCTCAAAATGAGTTTAATACAAAATTTGGAAATGGAACGTATTATACACCTTATACAGTTCAAAATTATTTAAAAAGTGCCGGTATTGTTACTGTTGTAAGAGTACTTGGTGTAGCGTCTTATGCTAGACGTTTTTTTACTCTTTCAGTGGACGACACTGGAGATTGGGTTATGGACGGCAAAATTCTTGCCGTAATTGGTGCTACTGGTAGTGATGCCGGTTTAACTTCTGTTGGTGTAAGTGGAAGTATAGGTGATTTTGCTTTATCGTTAAATGGAACAGTTTATTCTGCATCATTTGATTCGCGTAAAGAGAATTATCTTAATAATGTTTTAACTGGAGCTGTTCCTGCAAATGTTGTATATAATTTTAGTACAATACAAAGCGCAAGTATAGCTGCTTCATCTTCGGCTCCAATAGTTCAAGGAACGCATTGGGATTCTACTGGTGCTGTATCAATGAGCTCTGCTGGATATAGTAATGCTTCTACACCGTGGATTGAATCACAAAATATGGCTGCTACAAGTGCAAGTGATGATGCTTCTTATTATTCATTATTTAAATTTCATACGCTTGCTGATGGTGTTAATGCTAATAAGAAAATCAAAGTAGGTGTTTTTGATGTAAAACCGGCTGATGAAGTATCCAATTCTGATTATGGTCAGTTTAGTGTTGTTGTTCGTTCATATAGTGATACTGATGCTCGACCTGAAGCATTAGAAACTTTTGTTAATGCTACTCTTGATCCAGACAGCGTAAATTATTTGCCGAGAATGATTGGTGATAGAAAATCATATTATCGTACAATTGGTGGAGAATCAAAATTAGTTTATGAAGGTGATTGGAAAAATTTATCATCTTATGTTCGTGTTGAACTTAGCACAACGGCATTTCCAAAAGGTGTTGTACCTATGGGATTTAAGGAATATAATGTTCCGATTAATGCTGGCAGTACTAATTTCCCATCTATGAGTTTTGATACTGCTCAAACAATTAACGGTGAAACCAATACTCGTGCTTATCGTGGAGTCGACTTTAATGATTCTGATACTAATAATTTTCTCAATGAGGTTGGTGGACAACAAGGAATTGCTCAAGGATATACAGTATCTACTGGAAGTAATTCAAGATTTAATCTCAGTGATTACAGTGATGTTATTGTTTATTCTGCAACTGGTTCTAACTGGATGTCAAATATTGCTACTCGTAAATTTATGTTAGGATTTCAGGGCGGTAGTGATGGTATTGATTTACGAATTGCAAATGCTAAAGGTGAAAGTATTAAATCAACGAATACTCAAAGATTTGATTGTGGTGCTGCTGGTAATGCTGGTTCACTTTCGTATAAAAAAGCTCTTGACTCTATTTCTAATCCAGATGAAATTGATATTAATATGATTATACTTCCTGGTATTCTTAAGAAATATCACTCTTATGTAGCAAACTATGCTATTAATGTATGTGAAGAACGTGGAGACTGTTTCTATATTATGGATACAACGGGATTAGCTGATAGTATTAGTAATGTAGTTAATGAAGTTGTTGCTATTGATACAAATTATGCTGCTACTTATTATCCGTGGATAAAAATTATTGATCCTAATACAAATAAACCTCAATGGGCTCCTCCTTCTGTTGTTATGGGTGGTGTTTATGCTTTTAATGATAAAGTTGCTCAAGAATGGTTTGCTCCTGCTGGACTGAATCGCGGCGGAATTACTGAAGCAGTTGAAGCATACTCAAGATTGACTCATACTGAACGGGATACTCTTTATAACTCTCGCGTTAATCCAATTGCGTCTTTTCCTGGTCAAGGTGTTGTTGCTTGGGGGCAAAAAACTCTCCAATCTAAAGCATCTGCGCTCGACCGTATAAATGTTCGTAGACTTCTTATTGCGTTGAAGAAATATATTGCGTCTTCGACAAGATATTTAGTGTTTGAACAGAATTCAACGGCTACACGAAATCGTTTCTTAAATATCGTGAATCCGTATCTGGAAAGTGTTCAGAATCGTGCTGGATTATATTCATTTAAGGTGAAGATGGACGACACGAATAATACTCCAGATATAATTGACCGCAATCAACTTTTTGGTGAAATATTTTTGCAACCAACTAAAACTGGTGAGTTTATTCTGTTGAATTTTAATATTCTCCCTACTGGAGCAATTTTCCCGGAGTAATCTATTAAGTTAAATAAAAACAATAACTTAATTTTTAGTGGGTTAGAAGTTAAAGAAAAAAGTTGTGAAAAAATGGAACCTCTATATTTGTTAATAGTATAATAAGTATAGAGGTTTTTTATTTTAAAAATAACTCTTGACTTTTATAGTTTAATTGTGTATATTGATAATAGTTAAACAAAGGAATAGAAAATGGAATATTATACTAAAAATAAAATTTTAAAAATCAATAATGAAAATACCTTAAAAATAATATTTGAAGATTTAAGTAAAAAAGCATCTCATATATTTAATACATATAACAGAAAAACAGTATGGGATCGTGCAGATTTTAGAAGTATTGAAGAACGATGGGATTTAGTTGTTAAAAAACTTGTTGATATGGGTGCGGATAGTGGTGAATATGTTGACTGGAAATATATAAAATTTGGTGACGTACTTTGTTAATAGTATAATGGTTTTTTATTTTAAAAATAATACTTGACTTTTACAGTTTAATTTTGTATATTAATAATAGTTAAACAAAGGAGCAAGAAATGAAAAACAAAAAATTATACAAATTGATTACTGAATATACTTATAATTGGAATACTAATTCTGATAGCTGGGATGATGAAGGTTTTAAAGAATCTAAAAAGTCTTTCGCTGAATATTATTTTGAAAATTTCAAAAATTATATAGAAGCGTTTGATTTCGAAGTTGCTAAAAAAGATAAAAGCTGGGGTTTTCGTTGGGATCAGTATGTTGATGATGAAATTATAAGTATGTGGGATGAATTATCTATTGAGTCTAAAATAATTATATTTAATTTATCTTGTAAAATTGCTGATTCTGAAGAAAGTGCGGCAATTGCTCAAGCTGGAGAATCCTGGTAAAATCTAATAAGGCGATTAAAAGCAAATGTGTTGAAAAATCCCCACGTAAAGTGGGGATTTTTATTTGAGAAACATAAAAATAAAACAGTTTTATATTTATATCTGAATATGGAGAATATAAATGAAAAGTGTTAAAAAAAATATAAATGAAAGTTCTAATATTCCGACGACAAAACCAATTGGTACTCCTCGAGGCAAATCTTCCTACATGAAAACAGATGGTGTATCTGATTTGCCAAAATCTTGGGAATCAAAATTAATATATTGGCGTAAAATGATACAAAAAATGATAGGGTATGAAGTTTTGGAATAAAGGGTTTTATGAGAATACTAATAATATTAGCACACAATAATATGACAGGAGTTACTACTTTTGCTTATACTTTGGCGAAAGAACTAAAATTAAAAGGTTATGAAATCGACATAGAAATTAATGATTTTAATATGCCTATGTGGAATTTTCAATATAATTATACTGATTTTATTGATTTAATAACTCCATATGTTAATAATATTGTAATGAAACAACAGTCAAATTATAATTCATATGATGCGATTCTTGTAAATTATAATATACATGAACATTTAATTGAACAGTCGACTCCCAAAAAAATATTTGTAACACATGGACATTCTCCAATTCCTGGAGAAAAACTTCCTTTTTATTTTCCTAATAATAAGTCAATTTATAATACACATATTGCGGTTTGTCAAAAAACTAAAGAAGTTTATGATGCAGAGGAAGTAATCTATAACGGTATTGACCTCGAAATGTTTACTCCAAATTATAATAGTAAATCAAATCCTGTTAATGTTTTACATCTGAGTCGTTATCCATTAATGGAAAAAACACAAGTTGCATTAGAGGAACTTGGCCTTGATTTTAATGTTGCTGTAAATGGAAAATCTCAAAATGAAGTGGTTCAAATGATTGAAGATTGTGATTTTGTTATTGCATACGGGCGTAGTGCTTATGAATCGATGGCTCGAGGAAAACCTGTTTTTATGGATGGGTATAATGGTACAGATGGATGGATAACTGAAGAAAATTTTGAGGATGCTCTTAAAGGAAATTGTTCTGGGTGGCTCAATGATTGGGAACATGGACAAACTTTTTTATCAGTTGAAAAATTAATTGATGAATTAAAAAAATATGATTATAAGATGGGCGAAACAAATAGAAAACTTGCTGAAAACTATTTATCGTCTACTGTTATGAGTAATAAATATGATGAGATAATAAAAAATCTTTACCAAATACAATCATGACTTCTCAAATGTAGTTGATATTGATACCATCTTGTAGGTTCATCAAACATAAGTTCGTCTAATACAGAACCAAAATTAATATAAGTATTATTTGAGTTTATTTGATGTAGTTTATGAATAATTATATTTGATAGAGGTCCAGCGCAAATTACAAATAAATATTTTTCATCGTCGTACTTTACATAATTTTCAAGTTCATCGATAATATTAATATCATTAATCCAAGCATCTGTTCCTACTCTAAATACTTTTTTTATGTTTAATGGAATACTTGATATATTGGCTTTATGGTTGACGACCAAAACAGTTTTATATGATTTCATATGAGAAAGCATTTCATTTAAAAAACGACAATAATTTGAATAGAAAAAAACACTAGCAAATGTTAAATTTTCTTCTCTTTGATTTGCCATATCAATCATAAGTTTTTGACCGCCATGTTTATATGATTTGAGACATGGACAATCAGTCATTATTCCAACATAATAATTATTGGATTTATATTGTAAGCTATCTATTAATTTCTGTCGACTGGCTCGATATGTTGAATCTGACGGATCGTATTTCCATTCACCATTACATTTATCGGTTAAATCTTCAAATTTATCTGAAAGGATAAACCATTCCCCATCAAAAAATCTAACAAGAGAAAAAGGTTCATTATTATATATTTTATTTTTAAACTTAAGAAATTCATCTGAAAAATCTTTAAACATTTTTTATTTCTCCTATACCTATAATTATTATTTTTTTATATATTTATTATTAGTGATTGAAATTTTGAAAACTTTATATTTATATGTGTATAATAAATTTTGGAGAAAACTATGTCTAGTAAAGCTACAATACGTATGAAAGAAAAAAAACAAAGAATGCTTGATGCAGCAAATGCTGGAGTGGGCGTTGTAAAAGAAGTTGAAGAAATTAAGGTAGAACTTGTTGATGATGATAACATAATTAGTATTGATTCTGGTACTGTTACTAGTGTTGATGTTATTGCCGCCGGTCCTGATCCTGGATGTGTTGTTGACGACGAGCCTCCTAATGAAGGATACACTGAAGAAGAATTACGCGGTATGTTAGTTGGCGAATTAGTTGAATATGCTGAACGAATTGGTGTTAATTCAAATGGCTCAAAGGCTGTGTTAATTAGAAGACTTTTAAACGCGTAATATAAAAAATAGGAGAAAATAAATGGCAACAGATAGGCTAGTTGAAGCGAACGAACTTATGATAGAACGATTTCAACCTATGCAAGCACATCGCTTTATTATGTATATTGATGGTATTCCAGCCTGGGTAATTAAAACGGCATCAAAACCCTCATACACTATTAATGGACTTGTTATTGATTATATTAATATCAAAAGAAAATATGCAGGTAAATTGGACTGGCAACCTATTTCTATATCTCTATATCATCCTGTTGTTCCTAGTGCTGCACAGGCTGTAATGGAATGGACTCGTCTCCATCACGAATCACTGACTGGTAGAACTGGTTATGTTGATTTTTATAAAAAGGATATTGAACTTTACGGTCTTGGTCCTGTCGGCGACTTGGTTGAAAAATGGAGAATTTATGGAGCATTCATTACTAGTGCTAATTTCGGCTCGTATGACTGGGCAAGTGATGAAGCTATTACTATTGAGATGGAAATTACGTATGATTGGGCAGTTTTAGAATACTGAGTTCTAATAGCTCAAATCCAATACACCTTAATCAAAAATTACTTTCGTTTATACTTATATACGGGAACTAAAAACTCCCGTATTTGTTTAATAGTATAAAGGAAATTATATGGAAAAATGTTTATATTGTGAAAGAGAATTTAATTGTTATAAATCTTTATCAATGCATGTTCATGCGACACATAAAATTAAACCTAAAGATTTTTATGTTCAGTATTATTTAAATAATGAATATCCTACCTGTAAATGTGGTTGTGGAGAATTAACTACATGGAAATTAAATCATTATGCTGATTATATTCGTGGTCACATTTCTCGTATTAAAAATAATTGGGGACATAATCAGAAGGCTATTGAGAATTCCGCGAAAACTCGAAGAGAACGACATATAGAACCGTGGAATAAAGGTAAGAAAGGATTACAAGTTTCATGGAGTAAAGGTTTAACAAAAAAAACAAATAAAAGTCTTGCATCTACATCTAAAAAATTAAAAGAAATTAAAAAGAAAGATAAAAAAAATACAGAACGAATTGCTAAAATAAGTCGTGAATATTGGGCTATACAAGAAAACCGTGATAAACAAAGAAAACGACATGTAAAATATCTCAAAAATACTTTTATGTCAGAACCAACAAAACCTGAAAAGTGGTTTATGAAATTTTTGGAAAAACATAAATTAAGTTATGAATTTCAATATAATGTTAATGGATATTTATATGATTTTTGGGTTCATAGTATAGATTGTTTAGTGGAAGTGGATGGAGATTTTCATCACTGTAATCCAGAAGTTCATCCAGAACCTTTATATGAAATACAGAAACATACTGTTGAACACGATAAAGTAAAAAATAAAGTTGCTAAAGATAATGGTTATAATTTAATAAGAGTTTGGGAAAATGATATAAATAATAATCCAGATAAAATAGAAAAAGAAGTTTTGAGTTATTTATAATTTTAATTTTGGTTTCAAAAATATTTTATATTTCTTGTATTTACTATATTTTTGTTCATCTTTATGAAGATTCTCCGGTTTAATACTAATTATTTCGTATTTTTTACTTAAATCTAAATCTTCATAAAATATTTTTCGGCATTCTCTTTTATTTATATTGTTTTTACGGTCTCTAATTAATTTTTTCTTTATAAATTTTGGTTTAACAAACCATTCAGTTTCATATTCTTCTCGTAAATTCTTTTTTGTTATCCAAAATGTTACCTGGCATTTTTTATAATAATATATTTTTTTAAAAAATTTAATAATATTATCAAAAAATTTTATAATAATACCAACAATAATACCACCAATAATATATTTAAACATAATTTTTATCTCCACAGTTTATTATATTAAACTATAAATTCACCTAAAAAGTTCCAGCATCTTAAAAATTTTATTTAATTATATTTATATATATGGAACTATATTATTTCGTAATTGTATAAGAGATAAGTTATTAGCCAATCTTGAAAGGATTAACTATGAATGAACCAAATTTTAATTACGACGAAGAATCTGATGTTATGTATATTACGTTTGGAAAACCCAAGCCTTGTAAAAGTATAGAACCTGGGCCTGGTATTGTAATAAGATATACACCTG
>Ga0307376_10005940_pt1 | contig 10897 bp, 8 predicted proteins | sample TR2MG_FD_202536 | JGI IMG/M metagenome (GOLD analysis project Ga0307376, IMG submission 202536) | Soil microbial communities from Risofladan, Vaasa, Finland - TR-2 | ecosystem: Environmental > Terrestrial > Soil > Coastal area > Acid sulfate soil | place: Finland: Risofladan, Vaasa | collected...
TACACCACGATTCGCCGACACGGAACGGTGGGGAACTCATGATTTCCCGTTGCGGGTAATGGGTAGCCCGTGTGTAACCGCTGCGGGTAAAAACTTTCCCATCATCTGCACATCGCAGTATCGGTCTCACAGTTCCGTTAAAAAGATGTTAGGACTAAGTTTCTTACATGTAGTAATTTAATACAGAACGTCGGGACGTTCCCCCGTTTGGCACGGATTTTGCATTATGAAACCTGTATACTCATACAGGAGGCTCTTATGAGGCAAGTGTTTCGTGTCATGCTCACCACAACGGTGATTCTCGCCTTTGCCGTATCGGCCGCATTTGCAAATGGTGCCAAGGAGTCGTCAAGCTCCGGTGCCGCAATGACCAGCGGTGGAAAGATTGCCCTTCTTCTGCCGGAAACGAAGACCACTCGGTACGAGACTGCCGACCGCCCGGATTTCGAAGCCAAGATGAAGGCGCTTGATCCAAGCGTCCAGATCATCTACAGCAACGCAAACCAGGACGCAAACGTACAGCTCTCACAAGCTGAAGCTGCGCTCACCAACGGCGCGCAGGTGCTCGTCCTTGATCCAGTCGACTCAGCGGTATCCGCCGTTATCGCCGACAAGGCCAAGGCTCAGGGTGTTCCCGTAATCGCTTACGATCGCCTGGTCCTGAATTCGACCGGTGTAAGCTACTACGTCTCTTTCGACAACTTCGAGGTTGGGAAGCTCCAGGCAACCAGCCTGGTGGAGAAGCTGCAGTCGATGGGCCTTTCGAAGCCGACGATCGTCATGATCAACGGGTCGCCCGCTGACAACAACGGAAAGCTCTTCAAAGCCGGCGCCCACAGTGTGTTTGATCCGCTCGTCGCGGCTGGAAAGCTCGTCATTGCCAAGGAATACGACACTCCGGACTGGAGTCCCGACCAGGCACAGAACGAGATGCAGCAGGCACTCACCGCTCTTGGCAACAAGGTGGACGGCGTCTACTGTGCGAATGACGGTACCGCAAGTGGTGCAATTGCAGCAATGCGCTCAGCAGGACTCAGCCCGCTTCCTCCGGTTACCGGACAGGATGCAGAGCTTACCGCGATTCAGCGAATCCTGAAGGGCGAGCAGTACATGACCGTCTACAAGGCTATCAAGGCAGAAGCTGATACGTCTGCCGAACTGGCCTACGATCTTCTCAAGAAGACTCCGGTTCCCGCGAGCATGACTGGCGGAAAGACCGTGAACAACGGAAAGATTGATGTTCCGTCGGTGCTCCTGACGCCCGTCGCCGTCACCAAGGCAAACGTGAAGGACACCATCATAAAAGATGGTTTCTGGACTGCTGCCCAGATCGGCCCGCAACTGCTACAGTAAGAAGTCCAATCCAGACGTACGACCCGCAAGCCGGGTCGTACGTCATCTTATCGAGGAACTAATATGGATAAACCAGCACACGATCGGGCTCCGATCCTGGAGTTGCGCGGCGTAAGCAAAAGCTTCGGCGCGGTTCAGGCCCTCTCCGGAGTGGATTTCGAAGTCTTTCCTGCCGAGGTAGTTGCCCTTGTTGGAGACAACGGCGCGGGGAAATCCACACTGGTGAAGGTGATATCGGGAACTTATCGCCCGGACTCGGGTGAGTACATCTTCGAAGGAAAACCGGTTGATATCAACCGACCCGCGGACGCAAACGATCTGGGAATACAGACAGTCTATCAGGATCTCGCGTTGTGCGACAATCTGGATGTGGTAGCCAACCTCTACCTGGGTAGAGAAACGAAGCGACCGTTTATTCCGGGCCTGCTGAACACTATCGATGAATTGAGCATGGAACATGCGGCCCAGAGTTTTGTCGACGAGTTACACGTGCGCATTCCGTCGCTCAGGACCCGCATTGCATCGCTCTCCGGCGGTCAGAGACAGTCGGTGGCAGTGGCCCGGGCAGTCATGTGGAACTCGAAGGTCGTGCTCCTCGACGAGCCGACCGCGGCGCTCGGAGTCGAGCAGACCCAGCAGGTAAAAGAGCTCATTATGCGCCTGCGGGAGAAGGGCCTCGGTGTCGTCGTCATCAGTCACAATCTCCTTGACGTGTTTGAAGTGACCGATCGAATAGTTGTTCTGCGACTGGGAAAACGGGTTGCGAGTTTCGACGTGCATGCCACAAACCATGAGCAGGTTGTCGCGGCAATTACCGGCGCCGAGTTCGGCCGCCTGCCGGAACAGGAAGGACAGTGATGGAAATCAAGCAGGGAGCTCGGAAGCCACCGGCAGCCCCAAACGCCGAGGGAGACACACTCGGACGAAGACTTATACGACGACTATCTCAGGGTGACATTGGATCGCTTCCGGTTCTCCTTGGGCTCGTTCTCATAGCAATAATCTTTCAGATCGCGAATTCGAACTTCCTGACCCCGTTGAATCTCACCAATCTCATGGTGCAGATTTCGGCAGTCGGCACGATATCCGTCGGTGTCGTACTCATCCTGCTGCTCGGAGAGATCGATCTTTCGGTCGGTGCGGTCAGTGGTTTTACCTCGGCAGTCATGGCTGTATTATCGGTGAAGTTAGGCCTTCCGGGTGTCGTTGCGATCCTCGCCGGCGTGTTGTCCGGTTTCGCCATCGGCCTTTTTCAGGGGTGGTGGATTACAAAGATGCGAGTTCCGTCATTCGTGGTCACCCTCGCGGGATCGCTTGGATGGCAGGGTGCCCTGCTGTGGGTGCTCGGCAGCACCGGAACCGTCAACCTGAATGATGCATTCATCGTAGGTCTTGCAAACACCCGCCTCAACCTCTGGGCAGGATGGGTAATCGGTCTGCTGGTCGTGATATTCTTTGTCACAAACAGCATTCTGCAGCGCTCTCGCAGGGCCAAGATAGGATTGCCTGCGCAGGCCACCGCCCAGCTTCTCACGAAGACAATCCTCATATCTGCTGTGGTCCTTGCCGCTGTTGCAATCATGAGCGTCAACCGCAACCCGCGGAGCAGCATTGCTATAGAAGGAGTTCCGACTGCGGTAATTATCCTGCTGGTGATCATCGTTCTGTTCAACTTCATAACCACTCGCACCCAGTATGGCCGATCGATCTTTGCAGTCGGCGGTAACGCCGAGGCCGCTCGGCGCGCGGGTATCAACGTCGATTTTGTGCGTATTTCGGTTTTTGTTTTCGGTTCCACACTCGCTGCCGTCGGCGGAATTCTTGCAGGATCGAGACTGTACGCAGTGAATCAGTCGTCCGGCGGTGGCGATGTGCTCCTGAACGCAATTGCGGCTGCAGTCATCGGCGGCACGAGTCTGTTCGGAGGACGTGGTAGCACCTGGTCGGCATTGCTCGGCGCGCTTGTTATTGGAGCAATCGCGAACGGTATGGACCTCCTCGCCTTTGCGTCGTCGGTCAGATTCATCGTGACCGGCATCGTACTGCTGCTTGCAGTAACGCTTGACTCCATCACTCGGGCGCGAAGGGAGCAGAGCGGCACCTAATGTCCATCCGAGTCAAGCTCATCGTTCTTATCGCAATACTCATTGCAGCCTTCGGAGCGGCGGTCGTTGTGTACTTCGGTGCCCGGTCGCCGCTCCCGGAGATACGCGCCGAACAGCAGAAGCTCACCGACCTGCGATTCGCCATTGAGAACGAGACCTTGCAGGCAAGCAAGCTTGCCTGGAGTCCATTTGCCGATCAACTGAAGGTGTTCAGGGACGCCACGGCCAAAACAGCTGCGGCACTTTCGGACATCAAAAAGCTCATCGTCCTTCCGAAACTGAGCAAACAGATCAATGAATCGCTGGGAAACATTCAAACCCTCGAAACAGCACTGGGTTCGAACACGGAGAATCTTCTCAGCTCCGCAGACAAGCTGTTATCCGATGCTTCCCGGACGAAGGGGCTTTCGCCCGGTTTCGATCTGGTTCACCTGCCTCCATTTGCGGCCACAGTGCTTTCAGATACTGATCCGCTCTTCACCCAGATGTACATGATCTCGTCTCCGCTCGCCCTCTCATCAAGCATCATTGACAGCCAGAGTGTTCTGATTGCAAAAGAGGTTGCGCGGGTTGAGACGCGAAGCATGCTCATTGCCGCACTCGTCATCGGGATACTCATCCTGCTCAGCGTAGCTATCGCACTCATACTTGCAGACAGAATTGTCCGATCGATTCGATCGATTACCACGAATGTTGGGGCGATGAAGACCGGCGATCTGGTTGGCAGGTTCAGCGTCACGACTCGCGATGAGATCGGTACGCTTTCAAGCGACCTGAACGGATTCCTCGGCTGGCTGAGCGATTCGATAGTCACCGTGCAGAGCGCATCCACGGAAAACGTCAGCATGAAGGTGACGCTGACTGACGCCACCGAGCGGACCACCGCCATCGCCGGAAAGATGCGCGACGATGCGGAAGCCATCGACAATCGTATGCACACCCTCGGCGATAATCTCGCGCTTACCGACAAGGCCGTTGTACAGATCGCGGAGAGCGTGACAACTCTGAACGAACAGATCGCCGATCAGGCTACCATGGTCGAGCAGTCAACCGCCTCGGTCACACAGATGATTGCGTCGGTGGACAACGTGAGTCGCATTGCAGAAGAGCGGCGGAAAGTGACTGATCGGCTTGTGGATTCGGTATCCGAAGGCGAGGAGAAGATCGGCCGTACCGTCGGCACCGTCAGGCAGATCCAGGATAGTCTGGATAGCATCCACGGCATCGTATCGATCATCCGTTCGATCAGTGCGCAGACAAATCTTCTTGCAATGAACGCCGCAATCGAGGCGGCTCACGCCGGAGATGCCGGCAAGGGCTTTTCGGTTGTTGCCGATGAGATCCGCAAACTGGCCGAAGCGAGCGCACACAACAGCGAGGAGATCCGAAAGATTCTCGGCGCCATCATTGAGCGGATCACCGACGCGGGAAGCTCCGGGGAACAGATGCAGACTGCGTTTCACTCCATCACCCAGGAAGTGCGGTCGGTCTCCGAATCCCTGCAAGAAATTTTCAGCAACATGGCGGAACTGCGATCCGGTAGCGCTCAGATTCTGGAGGCGATGAGCTCGCTCCGCTCCGTATCGACGCGAGTGCGGGACAACTCGGTGAGCATCAGCGAAAACGTTCAGGCTATTCGCAGCGAGACTGAAGCCGGCAGCGAGATCGGCTCCGAAGTACGCGTAAGCATGGAGGCCATGCAGGATGGCGCGCACGGCGTGCTCACGGCCGTCGGTGAAGTAAGCTCGATCGCCGACAGGTTGGGTGCAATTGCTCAGACGCTCAATCGCGAGATGTTGCGGTTCAAAACCGGCGAAGAGCAGCTTTCCGAGTAGTCGATTCCGCGCCCTTGATTTCTCAATTTCCTTGCTGACTCTGCTGTTTGAGGTCCTGTTGGCGCGCCTTCATCATGTCTTCGAGTTCCGGCAAATGGGCCTTTGCCATCTCGACTCCGATCTGCCCGCTTCGACGAGTGAGCTCAGGGAGCGTTGTGAGCATCTTCTGACCAAGCGGCGTATGATAGAAGTTGACCAGCTGATTCAGTTCGTCAAGCGTGTAGGTCTCGGCATACAGTTCGGCGACTTTCTCCTGAAAATCCGTCCCGTGAAACACGGCACCTATCCATTTCTTCAGCACGTCCTTATACGGCACCATGGTCGGGTCCTGCTCAAGGGAAGCCATCACAGCATTTGCAGCATCTTCAGCTGTTTTTGCGCCCCCATGAGGTCATAAAGTTCCAGTGCGACGCGCAACTTGGCTGAATCCGGGGGAGTGAGTGAGGGGCCGCCATTTTGCGCTGTCGAATTATTCTGCGCCCATAGGCCGGAAGCGACAAATCCCGCTATGAGCACGAAACAGACAAGTTTTTTCACGAAAACTCCTTGAGGCGGATTCTATGAGTACTGAGGAAACTATGCAAGACATTTCTGCGGTCCTCACGAAAAGTTGACACTGTCGCTGGTATATTCGTAAACTGGGCCGTCACAAACCATTGAGAGGAGTTTCCGTATGGATATCGAGTCGCTGCGCAAACACTGGCAGGATGAAGGGGAATCGGCATTTATCTATCGAGTTATCGCAAGCCGGCAGGAATCCGAGGAGCGGGGCGCAATTTTCAATCGACTAGCCGAGGTAGAAGAGCATCATCAGCAGGTGTACCGGCGGATGATCGAAGAGAAGCGGGGCAGTGTCGGCGACTGGAAGCCGGGTTTCCGGGTGCGCATGATGAAATGGTTAGTGGAGCGTGGTCAATACGGGCTGGTCATGTCACTTCGCATAGCCGACGAGACCAGAGAGGTGCGAACGTATCTGCAGCGCAAGAGGACTCAGCCGAACGATGTGGAAAGCGGTGAGTTCAAGAAAATCGCTCGGGAGGAGGCGCACCACGCACAGGTGCTCGGTCAACTCACGGACTCCGGGGCCGAGCCCTGGCATCAGAGCAATTCAGGCGACTTCCTCCGCAATGTGATTTACGGATTCAACGATGGACTGACAGCTAACTTCGGTCTGGTGATGGGTGTGCTCGGCGGGAACGTTGCTTCCGGCACGCTTGTGCTCACCGGCCTGTCCGGAATGGTCGCCGATGCTCTCTCGATGGGCGGAAGCGGTTTTCTCGCCGCAAAGAGCGAGCAGGAAGTCTGGGAAAACGAAATTGCAATGGAGCGGGAAGAGATCGAGCTGATGCCGGAAACCGAGATGCAGGAGCTCGCACTGCTGTACCAGGCAAAGGGCATGCCCGCCGAAGCCGCGCGTCAGGCAGCCGCTCAGATCATGTCGGACCCTGAGATGGCAGTGCAGGAGAAGGCACGCGAGGAGCTCGGGATAAGTCCTGAGACAACCCCTCCTATGAAAGAGGCGATAACGACTGGTATCGCCACCGCAATCGGCGCGATCATTCCGGTAGTTCCGTTCTTTTTCGGTACAGGGCCTGCAAATATCTGGATTGCCTTCGGAATCAGCATGGTTGCGCACTTCATAGTCGGTGCGGCACGAAGTCTCTTTACCGGGCGCGGGGTTATCCGCAGCGGCTTTGATATGTTCGTTGTCGGACTGGGAGTGGCAGGTGTCGGATATCTCGTTGGGTCTCTGATTGCCGGTCGATTGTAGCTGCCCAGGCGCCGAACCCAGTTCGGCGCTCACTTTGTTAGTGCTTCGTGGTCCCGGTCGGTGAATCAAAGTGGTTCACGAAGTCTTCGATGCCGAGATATATGCCGTTTGCGATTTTGTCGAGGTAGGCCGCACTTGAGAGCAGCTCGGCTTCCGTGCGATTGCTCACAAAGCCGACCTCGACGAGTACGGCCGGCATATTGGAGTTGCGAACCACGTACCAGGTCTGCGCCTTCAAGCCGCGGTCGACTTCCTTCTGGCCGACAGTCCTCGTCATTCCCTCGAGAATATCTTCGCCGAGCAGCGAGCTCTGAATGGTGTATTCCTCCTCCCGCATCGCATTCAGTACTGGGTAGAGTTCGCGGGAGGAGGTCTTGAGCGTTTTCGGATCGAGGACGTCGCGCTGATACGTCGGAGGCAGGTACCACACCTCGAAGCCGTTCGCAGCACGGTCGAAACTTGCGTTGGCGTGAATTGAAACAAATATCTTGGCCTCGTCCGGTTTCAGCTTTATTGAGTTGGCGATTTCGGTGCGCTTCTGCAGGCTCACGAACTCGTCTTTGTCCCGGGTCATCACAATTCGCATTTCCGGATAGCGCTTCTTCAGCAGCGCATCCACATCAAGCCCTATTTTGAGGACTATGTTCTTCTCCATCAAATGGCTGTAGAGGCTCTTCCCGTTGAATGGATCATGCATGGTTCCCGGGTCTATACCGCCGTGGCCTGGATCGATGATGATTGCCGCAATCCTCGGACCGGTTGCCGTCGCACGTTCCGCGGTAATCGGCGCGGCAAGCGCGGTTTCAATCGCGTGCGCTCCTGGTTCTGAGAAGAGCAGGACGCCGCCCGGGCCGCGCGATATGTCTCCAAGGGTAATCCGGCGTCCATCGTTCAGCGAACCCCAGGGCAGGCCCGGTCTGAATGAGAGCTGATTCTGCGCGGTCACGATGGTGCCATAGCCAAGGTAGGGATCCCACTCGAGCGTACCGCCCACGCTTGCGAGCACCGTATCCACATTGACCAGCGCGAAAAGCCGCGGCGCAGACAACCCTGCCGCTGCGATGAAGAGAAGCAAAGCTATCAGCTGCCGGTTTCCTGTTCTGCACTGCGCCATGTGACTATTATCGGCGCAACAGCGCCAGTCGTTGAGACGGCCTGCCTATGAATGGTGATACAGGAAGCGATCTTCGTGAGGCGGGGAAGGTGCTGCAATGGCGACGTATCCGCTCCCGGGCGGAATGAAACGTGAACGCGGGACTGTATGGGCGAGCGGGCTCCCCGGGTCGACAAACGTCATCATGAGATCGGCCTGATCCCGCCAATCCCATCTCACCGTTTCCCACAATACCCTGATTGCCCGCTCGTGACCGGGAGCGAACCAGAGGTCACGCAGCGGCAGCCTTCGCATGCTCCCGTTTTCGGGAAAGACCCGCAAGAGCCGATTCGCTGCACGAAGCGCGAAAGGGAGCTTCCCGAACCGCATCTGCTCGATGCTGCCTTCGTCGGTTATGCTCAGTCCGGCCACAGGTCGGTTCAGCGAATCAGCCGCGACCAGGTATTGTCGAATGCAATCGCCGGTGTCGTCAATACCGTGGAGCTTCCTCAACTCGGTTCCGGTGCGGGGCGGGTAGAGGTCGTAGCCGCCATAGAATGCATTCTGGTTCCGAGCGATCGTGTCCCACTCGACAGCCTCCGGTTTTCGCACCGTATAAGCGCGCGAACCTGCGTAGGGGCGCTTTCTCATGGGAGTCATGAAGGTTTGCGCGCGCTGCTCAAGACTCGTGCTCCACGACCGTGCAGTTCTGACTGAACCCTCGTTGCCGCCCTGTATTCCTGCAATGATGATAGTCTCATCCCCCGATGCATCCCGGGCGGTGTCGATGAGCCACGAGTATATTCGGGAGGCGATCCCTCGACGGCGGTAGTCCGGATGCACAGTTATGCTGAACAGGTAGGCAAATGGCAGGAGTCGAGACTCATAATTGCACCTGCCCTGACTCATGATCCCCATTCCGACGATGCCGGCGCCGTCGGCCACCGTCGCGACCACGCCAATTGCTCCCGGGTGCAGGAGCATGAGCGACTCGTAGGGATCGCGCAGGTAAATTGTTGAGAAAGCAACAGCACCCGTATCAGGGCTCTGCCGGTCGAGCTCGGCCATTGCGGCACTGTCACCCCTCTCAAGCGTCCTCAGCGAGTATTCAAACCCCATGCCCATAAAGTGATGGGGAAACTGCGAGGAGTCAAGCAGTTGGCTCCGGTGATCGACGCCCCGTGACGATCGAGCTCCTAATCGCTGCAACGAACAGAATCATGGTGATCAGAAGCAGTACCTGCGGCAGCCAGTCACCCCAGAGCGTGTAGAGGGACATGTGCGGAGCGGGTATCGCCACGTCAGCGGTGAGATACTCCTCCCGATAGTAGGGAACCGACTTAATGAGCCTTCCAGTCGGATCAACATAGGCGGTCAGTCCTGACGCTGTCGCGCGCAGAAGCGGCCGCCTGTTCTCCACTGCGCGAAACAGGCTGTTTATGTAGTGCTGCTTCCCCTCGACGCGGGAAAGCGACCAGTAGTCGTTCGAGATGTTCGCAATCACCTGTGCTCCGTTCAACACGAAGTGACGGACATCGTCCGGAAAGGAGTCCTCGAAGCAAATCGGAGTCGAAAAGTTCATCTTTGGAGTGTGGAAGACGGTGTACTCTGTTCCGGGCTCCCACAGGTAGACGTCGAAGTTCTGCAGCATGGTGTACATCCACGGCAACTGCTTCTTGTAGGGAAAGTACTCGGTAAATGGGACCAGGTGGATCTTGTGATAGGTGGCAACTCGCTGACCTTCCGGCGAGAAGAGCACCGACGCATTGTAATCCTTTCGCACCTGGTTTCCCGCTGCATCGGTCGTAAGAGTGTAGTCGTCATTTCCGGTCAGGAGCCAGGTGTGAATGCTCTTCTGGTATGCGAGAAACTCGTCGACGATCTTCGACAGCGGGTACTTCTTCGGGTCAAGCGCGCTCCAACGCCGGATGTTCGGTACGAACGCCGTTTCAGACCAGAAGATGATGTCCGGTTTGTAGGTGAGCGCTTCATTCGTCAGTCGCTTCAGAACCTCGAAGGTTTTGCCGTAGTCATTCTTGTGGGGGTCGGTGTTCTCCTGGATCAGCGCGACCCGCACGTGGTGGCTGATCGGTCGGTGGTCCTGCACCTGAATGGCTATAGCCCCTCCGACGATGTCGGCGAGAAAGAGCAGCGCGGTCGCACCGATCGGAAGCCAGGAGCGAAGCTGGCCGACTGTCTCAGTCAGGCGAAGATCCCCCGGACCGCGGTAAATACGCAGTATGAACCTCGCGGGAACCGAGTTCGCGAGCGTCACCAGGAAGGTCACACCCCAGATACCGGTGACCGATGCTATCTGGATGATCGGAAGCGCATCGTACTGGCTGGAGCCGAGCATGCCCCACGAGTAACCGAGGAAACCGCGCGAGCGCAGAAAGTCGAAAGCGACCCACGCTACGGGAATGATGATGAAATCGAGTCGAGGGAGTCGTCGGATCATCCAGACGAGCACCGTCATGAATATCGCGTATTCGAACAAAAAGACTATGGTAATGAACTGAAGCGAAACGAGGCTGAAGGTGCCGAGCCAGAAGTTTGCGATCATGGTCTGAACCACGCCGAATGTAACGCCGTAGAAAACGGCCTTTCCGAATGACGCACGGGAAATCACGATGATGAGCGGGACGAGCGACACATAGGCGAGCGGAGCGTAACCGGCGAGGCTCGCAAACGAGGGAAAGGCGAGTGCGTACAGCAGTGACGAGAGAAGAGAGAGCGGAAG
>Ga0307376_10005942_pt1 | contig 10894 bp, 18 predicted proteins | sample TR2MG_FD_202536 | JGI IMG/M metagenome (GOLD analysis project Ga0307376, IMG submission 202536) | Soil microbial communities from Risofladan, Vaasa, Finland - TR-2 | ecosystem: Environmental > Terrestrial > Soil > Coastal area > Acid sulfate soil | place: Finland: Risofladan, Vaasa | collected...
CCACTCTTGACTACACACTTCCTTAAACCAATGTCACTACATCGTGACAGTCACTACATAGTGACACAAATATGTCACCGGGGACAGTCACGATACTGATGTCACGGTCTACGGCATATCTCGTATCGCGTAGATTGCTGGCGGTATTTAGGCAGGTTGGTGTCAAGTACATTTATTGCTAAAATATGATATTCTCTATTGCCATTTAGTCGGATATACTGTATACTTTATATAGAGTAGTTAACGATAGCATATACAGAGAGGGTGAACAATGATTACTCAGGACATCAGAAACATAGTTTGGATTGCCTTTTGGGCATTTTGGGCGTTATCGTAAGGTTTAATAATACAGAAAGTGAGGGTGACTATGTTTTGGGTATTGATGTACAAAGACGATATGGGTAAGTATTGGCTATATTTATGCAGGGCAGATTCAATAGACAGGGCGTGTACTATAACCGGATTAAGAAAAGAGGATATTAGTCATTGTGTTATTAGTAAGGATATGTTAGACCATGTATCCAATATCGAAGCCGGTTACATAAGGATAGAGTTTTAACAACGTCACCTTACAGGGTGACTAATCAATTTCAACTACTTTTATGAAGGGTTTTACTCATGGGCAAGCAGAGAAACAGTACCACACTGCCGCTAACAGACGCCGAAAAGAAGCAGGTCAAGATTGACAACTTTCTGCGGGTATTACCACCACGCATGGACAAAGCGTTGAAGGCGATACGTATGGTCGGTGATTGTACGTTGCCTTCTTATTTGTGCACAACGGAGCAGGCAAAGGTTATAGTCAAAGCCTTACTTGAGGCTGTAGGTGTTGTCTCAGACCGATTTGAGGGCGTACCCGGCAAGTCGGGCGGATTCAAATTACCGGGATAGCGTTTCCTGATACACGGATGGCATTGTGGGCACGGACGCCCTTGCATTATACACAGTTATTATGTAAGGGGTAGACGTCATGTATGCAATAAAAGTGGAGTCACCGGACAAGCACGTTCCGGTTATGCACCGCGTGATGTCGTCTAACAACGTGCCTGAATTGTTACCTGTATTTGTAGAGGTATGCAGGTCAAAGTTTAATATGGTATATCCTGTAGCGTTATACATGGGTCACAACGTATATCGTATTTTCGATATTGCTAATCCGGCTGCATACGTTAAGGTTAGCATCGTGACGGATTGTTACTAAGGACTATCCACATTATGAAAGCCAGTACAAAACTCGGTCTTGACCAGTACGTAAAATACCGTATTCCTACAGGTGGTTTTTTACATACCGTTTTGAGTAACGATTTGATGGGTGCTATAGAAAAGGCAGACAAAGAAAACAGGGACGATATATTTGAGATATGTCAATATATACACAACAACCTACCTGTGATATGTTATGGTTCTGCAAAGGCGGTAAGTGAATGGTTACAGGAAAGATACAAGGTGTAGATAATGATAGAGGCGACACAAGAAAGTAATCGTTGTTTCCTTGTTAAACTTGATTTACCGGATTCAGTAGTGATACGTGAAATAGCTACTGGCATGGGCATGAGGTCTAATGCTGTTTTAGTAGCTTGTATAAATAGAGGCATACGTCACTACACCGATATGCTTCGTGAAATAGCAGCCCATGAGACAAGGAAAAGTAATGGTGGTTAACTAAATACTAACATTGTATAAGGAGTATTCTAATGACATGGAAAGACAAGATGAAGGAGTTTGGAGGTGGTAATTTCACGTTTTTATCTGTAGACGGTGAGGTTATCATTTTCATCGTTGTAGGTGAACCGCAGTTGTTACACAGCACTTTCAAAGGCAAGGAGAACGAACGTATTGGCTGTCCGGTTGTGACCGATGAAGGTTACTTGTTGTTCATTTGTGGCAAGCGTCTTGCCCGGAAGATAAGCAAGCTGGAAAAGCATTTTGATACGAAGGCTATTATGGCGGTACGTCACGGTTTAGAAGGTGACGTCAACGCTAAGTACGATGTTTTGGTTGTACCGGAGCAAGCCACTTTTGACCGCTTGTTGGCTATCAAGAAAGCCGATTTCAAACACGGCATGATAGCCGAGTCGGTTAAGGATTCAGCAGAGGTCTTGAACAACTAAGCCTTGCATTACTTCACGATAGGGTGACGTTGCCCACACAACTTTTGCGGCGTCACCCGCTATAATACTAACCATCACTTAGTTCAAGGGTGACGCCAGACACAGAACACTTATGGCGTCACCCGCTATTAAGAGGGGTAAAAAATGGCAGGCAATACAAGAGGAAAGTTGAAGGAAAACTTTGAGGGCATACACCGGAACTTTGATTGGTGTATGAAGCATATCAACAAGTCGATGGAGCAAATTGCTATCCAGCTAATGCAGGCACAACCGGATAAATACAAGAAGGAGGACGCGGCAGAAGCAGAAGCAGCTTTAATGACATACCCATTGTATCAAGGCGTTAAGGCGTTAGGTGAAGGTATCGAAACACTTGACGATTTAGCAAACAACATTTACGCATCGTTATAGCACATAACGGATTGTGGATTATTACTGAAAGGATTCAGTTATGCCACTAATAGCCTTCGGATTAAGACGGGCCATTTCGATTAAGCTAATTCCTAAAGCGTTCAAAGGCGGTCTAAGTGCATCAAGTTTTATTAACCAGTTAAGGATTAAGGGTTTAACATACAGACGGTCGGATATGTTAGCTGACTGGCGGACGGTTAACCAGATAGAGGCTAAGAAGGACGCTATTAGATTTGTCCGCAAAGACAGAGTTCCCTCAGCCCGTTTCATGGCCGATGTAGAATGGTCTTATGACAAGGAATACATATACAAAGCAAATACATGGTCACGTATACACCCGGACGAACCATTAACCGAACGCATGGTGACTTTCACTTCTGATAAGCCGTTAACGCCGAGAGAAGTAGAGGAACAGATTGCAACTAAATGGTCTGCATGGGAACGATACATCCCGGAAAAGGTAGAGCGAATACAAGTAATATCGGCATATCACAGAGTCCCTTCACCCTTAGATATGGAATAACAAATGAGCAGCATCGACCGCAAAGCTCATGCACTAAGGCGTGAAAAGACTTTAGCTATTCCGAGACACTTTGTTTTTGTCGATACAGAGACTACCCAGACTAAGGACAAGGACGGCAACATAAAACAGAGTTTTAGGCTTGGTTGGTTGTGTTATTATAGCAGAGCCTATGACAAACATATTGAAAAGCAGGAATGGTTTTATCTTGATACTATAGACAGCTTTTGGGATTTTGTATTTACTCATTGTCAGCCGAAGCACAGGTTATGGCTAATCGCAAGGAACATCGTATTTGATTTTACTATTTTGAGAGGCTGGGAAAATCTACGCAAAGAGGCTTACAAGTTAAGATTCTTTCATAATAACGGTGTGTCGTGTATTGTAAGTGTCCGCAAGGGTAACAAGTCTATTGTGTTTCTTGACAGTATGAATTGGTTCCCAGAGTCTCTTGAAAAGACAGGTGAGCGTCTTGGCATACCGAAAATGAAGATAGATTTTGAGACTTGCACAGAGCAAGAGTTAAGTATTTACTGCCGTAACGACGTACTTATAGACTTTGAGAATTTCCGGCAGTTTATACGTTTTCTTGAGGGCAATACAATATCACGGTTATGCTATACCAGAGCCTCTACAGCTATGGCGGCATATCTATTGCGGCATTATCACACACCGATTTACATACACAACAACTCAGAGGCTATTAGCTTGGAACGTGAAAGCTACAAAGGCGGTCGTTGTGAATGTTTTTATATTGGTGAACCGGGTTATGAAAGTTATTATATACTCGATGTTAACAGTTTATATCCGTTTGTTATGCGTAACAATGACTATCCTGTTAAGTATTTGCATATCAAACCTAAAATGACTATCAAAGCACTTACTAAATGTATTAAGACTAAGGCGGTTGTGGCACGGGTAAATATTGATACTAATGAGCCTGTATATGCTGTCAAGCGGGAACGTACTTTATTCCCTATCGGTCAATTTGAGACTACGTTATGCACACCAGAATTAGACTATGCTCTAAAGCATGGGCATATCAAACAGGTATATGATTCTGTCATATATGAGCGTGCAAACATATTCAAAAGTTATGTAGATACCATATATACACTTAGGCAGGATTTTGTATCTGCGGGTGTTGACGTATATCAAAACCTGTGTAAGTATTTGCTAAATAGTTTATATGGTAAGTGGGGACAAAAGGCGGAGAATTGGGTCAAAATAGGTGATTGTCCAAACGAACCTGATAGGGAAGAACTGCTTTTTACCTATGAGTCCAACAAGGTTATGAGACTACGCTATTTATTAGGTGAATTGTTTGAACTGAAAAGCTACGGTGAAGCATACAACTCGTTTCCTGCAATATCGTCCCACGTTACTGCTTACGGTCGTATGTATTTATGGTCGTTAATGCAGTTAGCCGGTCATGGTAACTACTTTTATGGCGATACTGATTCCCTGATAGTTAACGATAAAGGCATGGACAACTTAACACCTGTTTTACATGATACAAAACTCGGCTTTATGAAGCATGAAGAAACAACGCACAAACTATTTATACATGGTTTGAAAGACTACGAAAAGGATTCACAAGTAGTCATAAAAGGGATACGTAAAAATGCTGTAAAGCTAAGTGAGGGCGTTTATCAGCAAGAGCAATGGTCAAGTTTCAAAGGCTTACTACATTCCGGTGACATAAATACTTATACTGTTAAGAACGTCACCAAACACTTGTCAAGGAATTATACTAAGGGTGTTGTAACTGATTCAGGAATTGTAAAGCCGTTTGTGTTCGTAGCCAATTAAGACGCGGGAACTACAGAGGTAAGGTAAACGCTAATACGTTCTTCGTTGTATCCTAATAGTTGGAACTCCAGTTTTGCACGTTCTTCATCTATCAGACCTTTTTTGAGGAACGATAAGGTCTGTGCAGTAGTCCATTCTGATACTTTTGGTATTAAGGCTTTTGCTTGGGCCTCCCGTTCTTTTTGTGCTGCCTTTTCTTTAGCCTCTTGTTCTCTTTGTGCTGCCTTTTCCTTAGCTTCTTTGGAACGTGTCTCGATACCCTCTGTGTATTTTATTGTGAAGTTAGTCATTAAGTTGGCGTTGTAGTCATTATATCCTAAATCTGTATATGCTTTACGAACACCACCAACGTCTAACACACCTAATGCAAACATACGCCGAACGTCAACACGCGATAAGGGTCTGAAAGCAATTTGGGTTAGTTTATCTCTCCAGAACGGCATTATGTCTAATGCTCGCATCAACATATTTAGGTCGTCAACTCCGATAACACCTCTATGGAGCATCTCAAAACCCTGTTGTGGCGACGGTAACGACCAATGAGCAGCCCAATACCGTTCTGCCCATTCCTTACTTAGTCCCTTTTTCTGTACCCATTCAACAAACTCTGTGGGTAAGTCCTCATATTGACCGAACCGTGCAGCTATAGCGGGTGTAAATGCTTCACGTACTGCCATAGTAATTATGTCGGCAACTGGCGGTATTTGATAGGCTAATTCCTTATATAGCGAATTATAGTTTGGATGTATTCCTATACGGCGTAGCTCTGTAGGTAAGTTAGACAAGGACGGGTCACGTCTTAACTCATAAGCGACAATATCTTCGGTAGCAGGTTTTGTCATTATAGCGTCAAAATACGTTTGGTCATAACCGGGCTTAATACCTGCTTCGCTAATACCGTCAAGTATTGCTTCATGGTTGGCATTTTGTAACAATAAGCCCTGTGCCAACAGCATAGGATTAGGTAGCTCATGGGCCAACAACTTAATCATAAATCCATCGTACTCATGCCAACCTAATCGGGCTAATTCCCTGTTTGTGTCATCGTCTGTAAAGACGCGACGTCGGAACAACTCTTGTACTTGTTCGGTTGTTAGTTTTTGATATGATAGCCAGTCCCATATCGGATAATCCTTTTCAGGTATATCGAAAACCGACATAGCGTAAGGTTTTGGGTTTGTCGCATCGCCGAGATACCGTGACGCCGTGATTATGTCGGGAATTGCCGGATATGGTATGCGTGAATTGTAAAACTGCCTGTTTTCCTTATCATTATATCCTGCAATGTTTGTATAGTACCTATAATCCTCATCGGTCATCTGTAGGCGTTGTCTTAATATAGCCGCCATATCAGCGTCTATTTTTAATGTTTGGTTAACGGCCCTCATTTTGTAATTTGACGGTCGCATAATCTCTTGACCAAACGCTATGTTCATCGCTCTTGTTACAAATTCTCCGAAAACTCTTTGTGCACCGTCCCAATAACCTGCGGCAGGAGCCGATAAGTTGTTATAGTACGATTTGAAAGCATCCGGTATGAATTGACGTAAATTTGAAATATCAAGAATATCGTTTATAACAGGAGTATAAGACTTCTCTGCTTCTTCACTACTAAAGAGTAGAGCATCAGTACTTTGCTTCCAGTACAAGTCACCATAGCTGATAGGGTCTTTTATACTCATTCTGAAAAGTGTATATACCACTCCTCAAGGTGGATTTCAAAGATTTCAGTATTCCAAATACTTGCTCTCATGGCATCAATATAATTTATGAAGTGGAACGAACGTAGTTTGTCCGAATCCCACATTGCATCTAATATCTTTTCCATATCTAAAACATAAGGGTCGCCAGCCCCACTTTGTGCAGCCCAATATATACTTTCATATAAATGACTTTGGTCGTAAGCTGTTTCAGTTAGGTCTGCAAGATAATTAAAGACCGTACAGAGACAATCCACAGCATAAACCAAATATCCGAAGTGTAATTTGTCTACAGGGTCACTACAACCGATGTAGGCTCCATCGGTGTTTGTCTTAGCCCATTCTTTATACTTCTTTGCATCAGCATAGGCTCGGCTAAAGTAATAAAATGCAGTAGAGAAGTTAGTGTATTTGTGGGCCATTTGGTGAGTCTACAGGTACAATCATAAGACTAAACTCAATTCGTGCATTTGGTATGCTGGATATAACTGCTGTTAGTTTTTTCTTATACTCAATAGCCTGTTCGTCCGACGTTACCGGAAAGCCTATACGAATAGAGCATATTTGTGTTGGTTGTTCCTTCTTTTCTTCTTCGGTCATGTAGTCACCTTATTATTTAGCGGTCGGTTCTTAATCACCTTGTCTTTAATACGATTGTCAATACCAGCCCCTAATCCTAATAACGTACCAGCTAACGTTATGATTCCGGTAGGATTAAAAGTATTTGTATTCGATGTAATAGCAGCGAACTCATATAGTTTGCTTTTGATTTCGTCTTGCCGGTCAAGTGCGGTAAACTGTAAAACCGCTTGTGCCTGCAAATTGTCAAGCTCCGCTTCTAATTGCTTCACCTGTATATCGACTTCCAACGTTAACTGTGGTCTTGTTACCAGCTTGCCGGTTATAGGTGACGTGACTTGACTTTCACAGCCGAACGTCCAGACCATAAGAATAATGGTTATAATTATACCGACAACAATACCCTGATTGTGACTAATCCATGTTTTCATAAGTGATATTCTCCGTTGGGAGCCTTTATGCAAAACGGTGCATACTCAATCTACAACCACCTTCGGTAGTGTATGGGAGCACTCTATAGTTAATCTTTGACTGGTATATTTCCATCGTTATCAAGTCACCGGCTTCCAAGTAATGATCCATACCACCGGTAAACTTCGTGAATCCGAAGGTTACGTCACCTACCATCCCGGCACTACCGGCCTCTACAACATCATTGATCTTGAATCGAACTTGGCACTCGTCGTCAAGCACATTAGTTATCAGTATACAATACTTAAACGAGTAGTAGCCATCTACCGCTATTACAATGCGGTTGTTTTCAGCGTCTAACTCACTTAAACCATCGTAGTGGGCAACGGCCCATTCAATTAGCGTCCATGCAGCTTCCAGAACTTGTTGGTCTGCTGATAGACCTATACTTAACTTAGAGTCAAATCCCGTGAACGGTTCTGCTATCCCTGGTTCACCCTGTATCCCTTGTTCACCCTGTAAACCTTGTTCACCCTGTAAACCTTGTTCACCCTGTAAACCTTGTTCACCGTTAATACCCTTACCGCCTCTAATACCAAATTTCAGGCCCATGACAAATACTCCATACTTGTACCCGTGAAAACGGGTAACGGGTCTTACTCTGTATAGGCTATACAAGCCAGTTCACCTGTCAACTCAATTTTTAGGTGTATCTGGTTAAGGTTGTTAACCGAAATACAAATTACTTCACCCGGCCCTAAAAGCCAACCATGAGTTGCATCAACAGCCTTGTGAGGACGTACCCAAACAAGTGCAGTATTAGTTATAACACCACCAATACCAACTTCGGAACAGGCTATATTATCACCCTGCCAAACATAAGGCGTCGCATTTGCGGGAACAAGTATTGTGTCTTTGATTTGAGGACTTGCCGTATATAAAATACCGCCTTGTGACGCCCTTAATGTTACCCGTTCTTCACGATAATAAGCGGTAAGAACGGCCATAACCTGTTTCATACCTGTGTCTAATTCGATACCTTTATCTGCTTCCGGTATCAAGTGAAGCTCAGGCATTTTCACAGGACTATCAGGATTAACCATGATAAAACTCCTGTTCAATAGTTAATAGACAATAGCCAATAAAGAATTACAGGCTAATCGTCCGTGTAGCCGATTGTGATTTGTTTTGCCGTGTCTGTCACACTTTCATTCAGAAAGCCTACCCGAACTATCTGTCCAACACCGACAGGCAAATTCATGGGCAGAATCGGAGCAGAAGTAGTCATTATGATACTGGCTGCATCGACAATCTGCTCAGCGTTTCTGTAGACACGTAGAAAACAATCGGCTAACGGAGCCGTCGAAATTGAGACTATCGTATACCGCTTACCTTCTAAGCCGGACAATATCTCGGCGATTATTTCCTTGTTCTGTGTAAGGGTGGCGGTCTCTATGCGTTTGTACCTTAACATTGTCAAGACTCCTATAAGCCTAAATAACGTTTCACGTATGAAAACAGGTAACGACCTACGCAAACCTACGTTCTAACTACACGTAAAATGAAGGCAAGGTCGTCAACACCGGCTGTCCATGTAGCCGCTCCTGTTTTGGTGACGGTCAGGTAAGCACTTAACTCCTCACCTGCCGTAAATTTCAGGGCCGGGTCAAACATGAGAGGCTTGCCGAGCGTTGTATAAACTCTGGCTTGTGCATTACCCATGCTGTCCATGTAAGCCTCTGCAAGTCTGGCCTCAGCACCCGAACCTATGAGCGAAAGTTCGGCCTGATACAAGGTAGCCGAACTATCAAGGTGAATGCCTTCAAACGGGATTCCTTTTCGGTCAGTATCGAATAACACTTCCCGGTTACGAACCAGCTTGAGATAGTTGCTTTCAAAAGCTGTGTTGTAAGCTGTACCCTGATGGAACGGGCTGGCAGCAATTCCCAGAAGCTCGATTGTGTGTAAAGCAGGAACAACCTTTCCACAAGGAAAATCAGGAAACTCGGCGGGCGTTAACGCCGTGTTAATATGATAGTCTCCATCTTCTTCCGGTGTGTCACCCACAATAGCGTATTGCAGGAAAGTATAAGTCTTGCTCGCCGTGCCATTCAGGTCTGTCTCTTTGACGTCATCAGCCGAATAACGGTCGTATATCAGTACAACGTCACCCTCCTCATCGGCACGTTCTACAGTTAACGTCTGGCCCTCTGCTATGGGGATCGTGACGTTAATGCCCTGTGCGGTAAGAAACTCCATGATGTTACCTTTGATAAAGTTTTCATGGAGCGTGCCTAATTGATTACCGCTCTTGCCCTGCACACGATAAAAGGCAACCGTTACCCGGTCAACGCTAATCGTCAGGTAGTCATCGTCGGTAGACGGAATACATTCTATCCGCTTGACACGTAACGATTCACCTGTCTTGGCCTCAAGATCGCCGCCCTTATCGCCGGTCAACCTCTTGACCATGTTACTTTGCAATAGCATAAGAATACCTCCTATGTAAAATGTTATGCGTTGTTACTGTTACCACGTATTGTTACTGTGCCATAGACACAACAACAAACTACTTCGTCCGCTTGAAGTCGGCCATGTGACGTATGAAAGACGTCATACGCATGATGTTATCTTCAAGCGTGATGTCCGGCATTGTTTTGAGCTTCGTAGTACCGGCGTCGATGTGGGGTAACAACTGCTCGGCAAAGGCAATAACTTTGTCTTTAGCAGCATTTATACCCGACGCGATACGGCCAGCACCTACGTTCTTGGCTTTGTCTTTCCACTGCTCAAGACTTACTCTCTTGAGTCCGGCAGACCATCGACCGTCGTTAACGGCGGCGGTCAAATTTGCCAACATCTTTTCCTGTTTTGCGGCGGCAAGCTCACAGGGATTAACCGTCACGCGGTCGATTCCTCTGCGAACATCCTCCACAGAAGCACTAAGCCTACGAGCGTGCTTCTCCTGAAACTCTGCGGGTGTTAACCTTGCCATGACAATGCCCTTTCAAATTAAGTGTCCAGTTTTTGATAATGATAGTATCTGATAATTCATCAAATACCGCACTACCCTACCCCTGCATCATATCAATAACACGCTATCCTGTGCAAGCATATTCTTGAATTTGTAGGTGAAAATGTAAGGTTTTTACAATGGGTAAAATAGGTAAAAAAGGAAGTGTGACTACAACCAAAGACAAGGTAGCCGCTACGTTCAATATGATACGATGTGTGCCGTCAGTTAAAAAGTAGGTGACTGTCACCCGTGACTGTCACTCCACTGTCACTACATGGTGACGTCGGGTGTTTTGAGAAAATAATGTCACTATGTCGCGAGTCAAGAAAAGTGG
>Ga0307376_10005943_pt1 | contig 10894 bp, 16 predicted proteins | sample TR2MG_FD_202536 | JGI IMG/M metagenome (GOLD analysis project Ga0307376, IMG submission 202536) | Soil microbial communities from Risofladan, Vaasa, Finland - TR-2 | ecosystem: Environmental > Terrestrial > Soil > Coastal area > Acid sulfate soil | place: Finland: Risofladan, Vaasa | collected...
TGGGTGGGTTGTCCCAGCCGCCCATCGCCTCTCCCCACACCCCACCTCGTTCCACCATCTCCTCCCAGGTGCAGCCATCAGGGGGGTCCACCTGATTCTGGTAGTGGTAGTCCTCCAGGCCCAGAGCCTCGATCACGCGGTCGGAGTAGTCCCGCATCTCCGTGTAGACGATCACGAGGATGGTGCGAAGGTCGGGGAGCACCTGCCAGCACACGATGGCTTCGGTGTCGAGGGTCGGGCGGCGCTGCCCTTTGGCGATGACCTCGCAATCCTTCTGCACAGCCTTGTAGGCGGCCCCCAGGGGGCTCTGGTCGGGGTAGGAGCGGCCCAGGCCCATGGTGTCCCTGTCGAGGGCGTAGACGGCCCTCACGCAGAAGTCATGGCGGTGCTTCTGGTCGGCCATCGCCGTCAGTTCGTCGCGAAGCCCGAAGAGTTTGGTCTGCCAGTCGAGGATGTCGAAGTCCTCGTCCAGTTCGATGCGGTAGCCGTTGTAGAGCTTCGTGCTCATGCCTCGATGTCCTCCGAGTCGTCTTCGCGGAACGCGGCCCGGTACTCGGGGCTGTTCCGCCAGTTGTTCGGGTCTCCGGAGTCTTGGACGAAAGCCGCAAGTCGCAGGGCGACTTCCTGGGCCATCGAGGGCGTCAGGCGCGGGGTCGGGCTGGGGGGCAGGTCGGGCTCGCCGGGCCAGTCCTGGTGCAGATACGACGTGATCAGCTTCTCCTTCTCCTCGGGGCAGTCGGAGTAGTCACGAAGCTGGTCGTGGTCGGCAGTCCCGCTGCTGAAGTCGTAGCGAATCCAGTTGGGGAGTCGGGCTTCCCGCTGCTCCTCGGTCAGACAGCCGAACCAATAGGCTTTGTGGTCCTCGTACCGCTGGCGGCGGGGCTCCGGGTCGTTGCAGAACACCCAGACGCAGGGGTCTCCGCAGATGGAGGACTCACGGACGACGACCTCGTGGCCATCCAGGTCGATGATGGGCTCCCCGTAGTCGGTGAACCCGCGCTCGGTCGCTCCGAGGGAGACGCCCTCGGGGGAGGCCCCCGCAGGGCCAGCCAGGAGCATCGCCAGTCCCGCCGCCATGCCAGCGTTCATGTGGGGCGACGGGTCCGGGTAGTGGGGTTGGGGGTCGGCGTAGATGCGGAGGTTGCCGCCTTCCGCAACGACGCGGACAACGGTGCCCTTGGTGTCGGTGAATCGTCCGAGTTCGCTCATGGTGCCAGTGCCTCCGGGTCGTCGTACCAGAATGTGATGTGCTTCCACGCCACGGTTCGCAAGGGTGGGTGCTCGTGAACCATGACCCTCGGGCCGTAGAGGGCGACGACGCCCATCAGCCACGCGGCATAGCCAAACAGCACGGAGAATGGGAAGCCCTTCAGCCCGAACAGGACGAGGGGCACGATGAACACCACCACGATGAACACTCGCGTGGCATTCGTGAGGGCTTGGAGCAGGGTCACGGGTTGCTCCTCTGCCAGAGTTGGTCGAGCCGTTCGATTTCGGCCCGGATTGCCTTGTCCATCTTGTCGGCTCCGGTGATGCGGTCAGCCACCTCACGGAGCAGCTTCGGGCTGGGCCAGTCCAGGTAGCCCTCCCACATGCGGGGAACGGGTTGCCAGCCGATGTCGTCCACAACGTACTGCTCGGTCCTCTTGGAGCCATCCCACTGGTCACGAGTGATGACCGGCCCGTTCCGTTGGCGGTCATGGTTGACCCAGGGCACCGTGGTCTCGGTGCCGAGGAGCTTCGGGAACTTCCGGCACTTGCCGATGCGGAAGGCCACCCAGCGGAGGATGGCTTGCTCGTAGTCGTTTGGCTTGTCGAAGCCGATGTAGACCTGGGCGGTGGCGTACTGGACGAAGTCGCTAGGCAGGCTCGGGTGCTCGGTCTTCCAATGCTTGTGGTTCCAGTCCGGAAGTACCTCATGGGAGGGCCGGAAGTGCTCCCCCAGGAACGCCAGCATCTCAGCCTGGGCCTTCCTCGACTTGCAGGGTGTGGAGCATGACCAGCCCATCAGGCCACCTCGCCATAGCACCATTCGTGCAGGTCGTTGGCGGGCGGGGGTGGGGGAGGCTGGTAGACCTCCTGGCCATGCCGGATGAAGTATTCAAACGGCAGACCCATCGCTTCGGCGGCCTCCTCTGCGGCCTTGTCCGCCGTGGCTTCGACGGAGTAGGAGCCATCCCGGTCGTGGAGCCGCCACGTCAGCAGACCGTCCTGCTGACGGCGCTTGGCGATGTAGGTGGCGACACACCAGAGCGGGCCTCTGATGGTCTGTCCCTTCCGCCTGACGCTCCACTGCTTCGACCCCTTACGGGCGCAGGTCACCACCTTGTCGCCCTCTCTGATGGTCTCGATGGTGTTGGTGCGGTTCATGTCGTCTCCCTACGCAGCCTGGGCGATGGACTGACCCCCACCCTCGGCTGCAACCTCGTTGGCGGTGTCGGAGGCTTCGGCCTTGACCCCACCCGCGAGGATGAAGTCAGCGGCTTCGGTCGCCAGTCGTGCGGGCTGGAAGATGGCGTGCTTGTCCTTGCGGAGCACCTTCAGCCAGTGGGCGAGGTATTCCGGGTGCTGGAGCCCCTGGCCCTCGATGCTGAAGTGGCCGCAGAGGAAGGCGCTCGTGAGTTCCGCAACCAGTTCCTCCATCGCGTAGGAGTCGGAGCCGAACCGTCCGGTGAGGTTCCGGTCCAGCCGGTCCTTGTGGCCGGTCCAGTGGCCGGTCTCGTGGAACCGGGTGGCGAGGTAGGCTTCGACGCTCACGAACTGTCCCGCCTCGGGGAGCGTGATGCTGTCGTCGGAGATGTCGTAGTAGGCGCTGTTGGAGCCGTGGGACACGGTTGCGGGCAGTTCCTCCAGGGCGGCCATCGCCACGGCGTAGGACTCGGCGGGGTCAACCGCAGGGGCCTCGGGGAGTGCCGGGATGCCGTCGCACTGCTCTGCGTTGAACATCGTCCATGACTTCAGGAAGGGACGCTTGCCGACGCACTTGACCTCACCGCTGGCCTTCTGGGCGGCGGTGGGCTTCCAGACGCGGTTGCCCTGGTGGTCTTCCCAGGTGAGGGCGAAGTCCCATGCGAACACGGAGGTTCCCTTCTCGCCCTTGCGGACCTGACCACCGAGCTTCTGGGCACCGTTGTAGGTGAACCAGCGGTTGTCGGAGTGGCCCGACAGGAGCAGCACCCAGAGGTTCAGCACGCCCTTGTAGATGCGTCCACTGTTGCCGTTGCGGGGCAGGCCGTACTTGGAGAGGGCGGTCCAGGGCTTCGCCCAGGCGGAGCCGTCTCGCTCGACGTTTTCGAGGGCCGCGATGATGCTGTCGGTGATCTGCTGGGCCTTATCGACCGTCGGTGCCTTGTGGGTTTTGCTCTGCTTGCGGGCCATTTGGTTGCCTCCCTTGTGGCCCCTCTACGTCTGTCGGCAACCAACCTAAACGACTTTTTCATATATAAAGGGGCGCTGGTTTAGGTCTGCCCCTCCCATGCGTAGAGGGGGCAGGAGGCACCGCCCGATGGAGCATCTGTTCTGCAACTGCCACGGAGAACTGGCTTTCCTGTTGGGGGCTCTCCCCCTCATCCCCTTCATTGGGGTATGGCTGAAAGGAAAGCTCACCACTCCACATGCCCACGATGAGGAACCGCACGATGTCTGACAAGCCCACCCCGCAGTCCCCGGTGCCCCTTCGCTGACCACCTCGTAGACACGCTTCAGGCGGAACTGAAAAAGCTCCAAGCGAAGCTGGCCCAGAAGGATGGCGTGCTCGCTGTCTACAACGCCGTTCACAACGCGCTGCCCGGCTACCAGAAGGTCGTCCTGATGCACGCCTACTCTGCGGTGAAGCAGGGGGCCGACCACGATGCCCTGGCGGCGATGCTCACCGAGAACGCCCAGCAGGCGACGAAATGGTATCTGGCCCAGCCCAAGTTCCTGCTCCACCCCGCCCCGTGTGACGATGGGAGCGTGAATGCCTGGGAGGCGATGGTTCCCTGCAAGGTGTGTGGGAAGCCGATTGGTTGGGACGAGGTGTACGTTCACGTCCTCGGACTGCCCGGCTACATCTGCCACCTGACCTGCACCCCGAAGGGGACGCTGAAGGTTGGTGGCTACGGGAAGCTCGCGGGCTGATCAGTCGAGCAGGTCGGCCAGCCACTTCTCCCGGTTCGCCTCGATGTCCTCTGCGTTCGCTTCGACCCGTTGCCTGATGCGCTCCAGGTCGTAGTCCGACAGCATCCACGCCTCTGGTTGCTTCTCGTGATGCACCGTGAGGGTGTAGTAGGAGTCCTTCGCGTTGGGCTTGGGCTCCGCGTTGGCGGCGATGAAGAATCGACCTCGCCGGAGGTCTCGGGTGATGTCTTCGGGGTTCTTCGCGGCCCGGTCGCGAAAGCGGGTGCGTTCTCGGTCGGTCAGGAGCCAGTATTCTTCCTGCCCGTAGTCGGACTGGACCTTGATGAACCAGTAGCTCTCCGACGAGTTCAGCTTGGGATTGATGTTCCCGACCTGCTTCAGCTTGCCCAGCGCCATAGGGGTCTCCTCGTGTGGAGACCCTACCGACAGGGTGGAAGAAGAGAGCACCCTGCGAGTCCACGCCAGCTACTCGCCTACCCGCAGGGCTCTCTTGCCCTTCACTGCACGCGAGCCGCTGTTCTGTTGCTCAGCTTTTCAACAGCGAGCGGATCTGCCGGAAGGCGTAGCCCTCACCGATCAGGCGAGCCATCTCGGTGATGTGCTGCTCCGCCTCCTCGGGGGGCAGAGGCTCATGGGTCTTGTCGCCCATGTCCCGGCGATAGAGCGTGTATGGCTCCCAGCACTCCGGGTGGTTGAGGTCGCAGGGCTTGACGACGAGCGGCAGGCGGTCGCCGTCGAGGATACCGATGCAGCCACAAGAGAACTTGACGATCATGCCTCCCCTCCAGGGAGCAAGAGGAACGCGGGACGCCGGGACACTCCCCAGCGACCCCGCTTGATGGCCGTGAACAGGGTGAACGTCGCCCACGGCAGGAACACGATGGACAGGGGCCACAAGATGAAGCCCAGGTGATTCCTGAGCCTCAGAGTCTGGTCACGAATCTTCATGGCGCATCTCCGCGAAAGATTTGATAGGTATTGGATAATCCTGATCCGGCGGCCCGTGGTTCCCCGTGTCAGCGACTTGATGGGGCGGACGAGAAGTGGCCAGGAAGGGAAGGGGTGCTGACACCTGGGGACAATGCAGAGAGCGTGCCAAACCTGTTGGCAACGCTCAAATCAAGGTTCCCCCGTGCTGGGGGCGGTGGACTCTCTGCGTCCGTGCAGGATTTCCTGCCGTTTCAGCAAAACGCCTGTTCCCAAAACGAAACGGGCGTTTGGGTAAGAGGTCTTGAAAAAGCGTAAGGAATCTTACGGGGTCGGTAGCCCGTCTATCGGCAGCGGGGGGTATGAGACGCCTTCAGCCATCAGCCATGCGGGTCGCTTCGCTCTACCTCGTCGGGGCCGACGACCTTCGCGACGAGTACACCACCTATGAGATGGCCTACACGGAGTTCCGGGATGCCATCGATGACCTGAAGAAACGGGGGCTCTCCGGGTCGAGCAAAGGCTACACGGCGGCACGGTGGGCGGGCAACGCCTGGGTTCACATGCTTCACGCCGGGGAACGGATGGCGGCGGCGGTGTTGAAGAACAAGGTCGCTCCCAAGGGGAAGGCGAAGAAGCTGGAGATGGTGGCCCGGCTCGTGATGTCCGCCCGCAGGCTACCCCGCGACTTCTTCCAGTGGTTCGACAAGAACAAACGGCACTTGGAACTTCTGCTGGATGCCTACGCCTGGGACGACAAGTCCGAGAACTCTGCGGCGATGTTCAAGCTCGGGCCGTTCACCATCCACAACACGCTGGGACTGACGGGCAAGGAACTGGAGGGAGTGACCAAGAGCTTGGACAAGGCGGTGGGGCTGGTCAAGAAGTCCAAGCTGCCGGGCTTCTCCAAGGTGCTGTACGGCGATGTGTTCGTAGTGGGCCAGCTTCTCCGACGGACGGTGATGGCGTGGTACAACCCCCAGGACGACACAGTGTCCGTGCGTCCCTTGCTGAAGATCGGCCCCGGTGAGATTCACAACCTCGTCCACGAACTCGGGCATCGCTACTGGAGTCGCTTCGCCAACAGGGAAGACAAACAGGTCTGGGCGCAGCACCACTACGACATGCAGTTCGAACGCCCCGACGTGGGAGAGGTCGAGCTACCCGGTGTGGGCGACCCCATCCCGGTTCGGGTCAAGGGTCACCGGGGTGACCCCATCGCCATCGAGATTAGGGGAGGCCAGTACATCTTCGACGTGAAGGTGGGAGGGCAGGTGCGTCGGCTGTCGATTCCCGTCGCATCGATCAAGACTGTCCTGCTCAAATCCGAACGCATCAAGGCAGAGCGGGCCAAGTACCCCACGCCCTATGCCTCCACGAACCACGAGGAGCACTTCTGTGAGGCTCTGGCGCTGCGGGCCACGGGCAAGCTGAAGGAACCGCACCTGTCCAAGTTTGAAGAAATCTGGGGCTGACGGTAGAGCTTCGATACAACCGGGAGAGGTAGGAGACTGTCATGCCCCAACCTTCCGCAACCCGTGTCGCCCTGGCCTACCTCCAGCGCCAAGCCGGTGCCCATCTGGACCCAGAAGAAAAGGCCCTCCTCGATGAAGGGAAGGCGCTGCTCGTCAAAGCAGACGGCAAGGTCAAGGGCATCCTGCCGAAGAACGGCAAGAAGTTCTCACTGCCCGAGGCTCAGAAGCTCGTCGGTGGGTACGTCGAGATGAACTCGGTTGGCCAGTACCGCGTCCTGATGAATGAGGACGGCTTGATGGTCGGCCTGCCCCCCAATCGGAAGGCCAGCCGCATCTTCGGTCAGCCGCTCGTGGGCGACATCCTGTTCATCCACCGAGGGATGTTCTAGCCGGTCACCTTCGTCCGCCGCACGCGGGCTCGCCACTCGATGTTCTTGCTGTTCTCACCCGTCGCCTTGATGGAGGGGGCACCCAGCGTCGTGTCCGCCGTGATGTTCACGTCCCACGCTACCGTGTCCTCAGCAATCACGGTCTTCGACACCGACCCGACGAGCGCCGTGGTCGCGACTCCGGTGTTCCTGTCCATGCAGGCGAAAAGCTGGTAGGCCGCCGATTCGTCGTTGCCGTCTGTACGTCGGGCCGTGACGAGTACGTCGTAGACGTAGGAGGAGTCGTCATCCAGCACCAGCATGTTGCCCGCGACTGCCGCTGCTCCGTCAGTGGTCAGTTCGATGGGGGTGCTGTTGCTGGTCAACACCTGAAGCTCTGACACGTTGGAGATGTCGTTGCCCGCCGCACCTCCACCACCCCCAGCCACCATGTAGGTCAGCTTGAAGGTGTTCCCCGTCGCCGTGATGTCGCCGTGGACGGACAGCGTGGTGCCTGACAGGGACCACTCGTCCGCTGCTGCGGTGGTGGTCACGAGCGTCATGTCCCCGACACCGTTCTGGAGTAGGACGGGCTGTTCCGCGATGGACGTGTCGGACAGGGCTGCGGTCGCCAGGGTCTTGTTCGACCGGGGGGCCGAGTAGGCGAATTCCGATGCCTCGATGGTGACCGTCTTCCACGAGAAGCCGATCTTGGCGACACCGACGCCGCCATCCTTCAGAAGAACCTGACGGTCGAGCGTGCCCCCCTGTTCGAACTGATCAGGGTTGAGGTCAATCTGTTCAGCGGCAATCTTGGCCATGGGTCGCTATCCTCTAGCGGGGATGAACAGCACAAGAGCCTTCCACGAGATGTCCTTGGCGTTCTCTCCGGTGACCTGCACCTGGAGAGCCCCTCTGGTCGTGTCGGCGGTGATGGCAACAGCCCACCCGGCGTTGTCTTCCGCGACGAACCGTTCGCGGACACTGCCAACAAGGGCCGTGGTTGCAACCCCGGTGTTGCGGTCGATCAAGACCTCGTAGCAGTAACCAGCGGACTCGTCGTTGCCATCCGTGCGACGACCGACGACGTAGACCCGGCACAGGAGGGTGGAGTCATCCTCCAGGCGCAGGACGTTGGACAAGGCGACAGCGGCACCGTCCGTGGTCATCACCGTTGGGGTGGCGTTGGTGGTGTCCACTGTCAGCAGGGCGGCGTTCTTCAGCACCCCATGGGTGATGTACCGGAGGGAGAAGGTGTCGCCCGTTGCCGTGACATCGCCATGGACGGCAACGGTCGGGCCGTCCATGCTCCATTCCTGGGCGCTGCTTGTCGAGGCCGCGAGCGTCATATCGCCAACGCCGTTCCGCAAGAGCGAGGGTTGTTCCGCGACGGGGGCATTGTCGGCCCGTGGCCCCGTGGTGACGGTGTAGTACGACCGGGTTGAGGCATCATATTGGAACTTGGACGCCTCGATTTCGACTTCACGCCACAAGAAGCCCAGCTTGTCGGCGGTGACCCCATCGTCTTTGAGAGACATCGCGCGGGCGTGGGTGCCCGTGCCATCGAACTGCCCTGTGTCGATGTCGATCTGCTCGACATCAATGGACTGCGTGAGAATGCCCGTGCCTGTCCACACGACCTCGACTGCGAGCCCATCCAGACGTGCTTCAGTGGCACCCGTGGTGACGATTTCCAATGCCAGAGCATCGAGGATGGCCTGATCGGCACCCGTGGTGACGATTTCTAGCGCAAGGGCATCGAGGAAGGCATCGTTCGCCATTAGCTAGCCCTCACTCCGTAGGTGTGGCTGTCAAGTGCGGCTTTGCTCCAAGAGGAGGAGCCATCAGCCTGGGTGGCGAAGGTGTCGCTCACCCCCATCGAAGGGCCTGCACCGGTAGTGGCCAGGGTGCCCTGGAGGTTGTTCACCCCATCGTCAATGACCGTGCGACCCCCCATCAACCCCCCGTCCCCCTGCATGAAGGCAGATACGGATACTCCGTCCACGGTGTCCGGGGACCAGGAGGAGCCGAAGCCATAGGTCGCATCGGTGGTGTCCACACCGAACCGCACCTCGTCCGGGTCGGTCACCGTCTTGCAGTAGGTCGTGGTCGGGTCTATGGGGTCTTCCCGCGTGGACAGGTACAGGTCGGTTGCACTTGCGGACTCGTTCAGCCAGGAGCCGTCCGTGTCGTCGCTGGTCGCCCGCAGGGTTCCAATCCATCGGGTCACGGTGAGAGCATCATCGTTGGGCCCATCGTCCCAGACGGTGATGCCGGTGAAGTAGCACCAGTTGGAGCCCCCACCTTGGCAACCAATCCGGGCCCAATCAGAGGTGACTCCAGTGTTCCCGTTGCTCACGATGGTCTCGGACACCCCGTCGATGGACACGGCAATCTCACCGCCCGACGTGCCTTTCTTGAACCGCACGGCGATCACATGCCACTGGCCTTCTGTGACGGTGGCCGTCGTCGTCCCTCTGGAGGTCAGGGCCGACACCCCTTCTCCTGAGTACACGGTGAGGGTGGAGGTGTTGTCATTCGTGGTGGGGCGCAGTTCCAACAGGTACGCCCCGTCTGCGGCCAGCAAGCGAAGGATGCGGATACCCGTGTTGGTGTTGAGGTGCTGCCAGTGGTACTGCGCCTGTCCGTCCGACAAGGCCCCCCTCGGGAACGGCGGGGAGTGCATGAAGTAGCCTGTGAAGACGCCGCACCCCTTCGTCATGCCGCCAGAGCCACCCTCCGGCTGTCGGGGAAGTGGGGAGCCCGACAAGTTTGGATTGACGAGGGAGCCCGTAGTGTCGGCGTCCCACCCCGAATCGAAGTAGTCCTGTAGCCCCCCACTTGCGCCAAAGCTCCAGGCCCAGTGCAACGACATCAGCTAGCCCTCACGCCAAAGCTGTGGGTCTCCAAGGCCGCCTTCGTCCAGGGGGTCGAGGCGTCCGCCTGAAGGGGGAATACGTCGTTCACCCCCGCAGAAGTCTCTGCATCCGTGGTCTGGCTGGTGCCCAAGAGGTTGTTCGACCCGTCGTCAATGACGGGCTGACCCGTGTTCAAGACACCATCCCCTCGCATTGAGCCGATGACGGAGACACCTTCGATGGTCGCAGGAGCCCAGTTGGCATCGATATTGTCGGTCTCGACGGTGAAGCGGATCTCATCAGGGTCGGTCGTCGTGGTGCAGTAGTCCGCCGTGCTGATCGGATCTTCATCGACCGTCGCGTAGAGGTTCGATGTGCCCGAAGCCTGATCGGTCCATGACCCGATGTTGGAGTCTGCGACGGGCCGGAGGGAGGGAATCCAGTAGGGCGTGGTCAACGCTGCATCGGCGGCACTGTCCCACACGGAGATGCCCGTGACGTAAGAGTAGAAACCTCCAACCCAATCCCATTTCAGCTTCGCCCAAGGGCTCGTGGCCCCGACGTTCCCGTTGACCACGAGGTTGTCCACATGGCCATCAAGGGAAACCGAGATGTAGCCCCCGCTCGTGCCCGGCTTGAACCGGATGGCGAGCGTGTGCCAGGAGTTCGCATTGACGTAAGTCGTCAACGTCCCGCGACTGGTCGCAGTCCCGCCCTCGCTGGAGAACACCTCGAAGGTGAAGTTGTTGCTGGTGGATGTGGGTGCGATGAGACGAAGCTCCAACAAGATCACATCAGCAGCATTCAGCAATCGGATTCGGGCATTGGTGTTGCCTTGAAGCACATAGAAGTGGAGTTGGATGACCCCGTCTGTCAAGGCCCCCTGAGGCCAAACCGGGGTAGTCCAAAAATAGCCCCCGTTCGCTCGTATTCCCTTGTTCATCCCACCGTATCCGGCGAGGGGCTGTCTCGGAGGGGGGGCCGTGGTGAACGTGAAGTTGGGTTTGAAGAACGCCGCAGTCTCATAGGCCCAGCCCGAGTCGCCGTAGTTCTGTTCCTCGCCACAAATGCCACAAGCCCAAGCCCAGTGCAGTGCCATCAGAACGCCTCCGGAAACAGGATTGCGGCCTCTTCGGGAGATTTCTCC
>Ga0307376_10005945_pt1 | contig 10892 bp, 8 predicted proteins | sample TR2MG_FD_202536 | JGI IMG/M metagenome (GOLD analysis project Ga0307376, IMG submission 202536) | Soil microbial communities from Risofladan, Vaasa, Finland - TR-2 | ecosystem: Environmental > Terrestrial > Soil > Coastal area > Acid sulfate soil | place: Finland: Risofladan, Vaasa | collected...
ATTTTGACCATAATAGTTTAATTTTGTTTTCTGACAATCATATTATTGTCAATGAGCCTACTGTTATAAATTTGAATGATTGCTTTCAGTTTGTCTTCCATTTGTGATTGGAGGTACTGATCTTTTCCTACAAGGTTCTTCTCAAGAAAAATGTCATTCTTAAAGTCAAACAGACCTACAGGCTTATTATCGATCATTTCGAGAATATGATCGTTCATATACAGATGATAATTGCTGCCAGAAGTGTTGAAAGCAAAAGATTCATAAGAATCGTCTAATAGATTATTTCCAAATGCTATATACTCCTTATCATAATTCAGATAGTTCAGGATAGTTGGCATTATATCTATTTGCTGAGCTATCTTCTTCTTCATACCTCTTAATTCACTCCCAGGCTTATAGAATATTATTGGAATACTGTATACGCCCAAATTATTTTGAAATTCTTTATGAATCGACTCATTAGTATGATCAGCGGTAATAACGAACAGTGTATTATTGAACCAGGAAGCTGAAGAAATCTCATCGAATAGTTCTTTTAATGCAAAATCAGTATAGCCAACTACTTCAACTATTGGAGCAGGCCCTTTCTTAAACTTGTTGGTATATTTTTCGGGTACTTTAAATGGATGATGGGAAGATACAGAGAATATTGAAGCTAAAAACGGTTGCTCAAAACTATTCAGTTTAGTTGCAAAAAATTTAAAGAATGGCTCGTCCCAGACTCCCCATATACCGTCAAAATCAGCCTTTTCCGGGTACTGGTCAAGTCCAAAATAGCTATCAAATCCTGCCACTCTAGCAAATGAATCGAATCCCATTGATCCGTTTGGTGCTCCATGGAAAAAAGCTGTATAGTAGCCTTTCTCTTTAAGTAATGCAGCAAGTCCGTTTATCTGGTTATTTGCATAATGAGAAATTGTATATGGTGTTTCGAGCGAGGGTACCGATGCCAGGATAGAAGGCATTGCATCAATAGATTTTCTTCCATTTGCGATGGAAACATCAAATGTAAGACTAACATTAATCAGTGAATCAATAAATGGTGTATAACCTTCATATTTCCCCCCTTCCAAATTACTATTTAAAGCACCAATATATTCCCTGGCAAAGCTCTCGAGAATTATTATAACTACATTCTCCCTGGAAAAGGGTTTATCTTTTACCGGAATATAATGAGGATCAAACAGACTATTAAGTTTTTTATCATCATAGAATTCATATTTCACTAAGGCCTTTTTATTATAGGTTCTGAAAAAACTAAATGGTGTATTCAGGACAATTGCTACATCGCGTGGTGTTTCAACATATCTGGCAGCATTGCTGATGGTAATCGGGCGGGTTGAATGCTTATAACCACCTCTTGCAGCACCAATAACCAGTGCAATAACAAGAGGAATCATCAGAAAATTTATAAGGTAATAACTTATTTTATTGTCAGTGACAGGAGTTTTTATTTTAAACTTCCTATAGAGGTACACCATCAGAAACCACATTAGCAGTGTGAAAAGTGTCGCAGGCCAATAATCGAAAAGAAATCTGAAGAATAATTTAAACAGGTTATTTTCATGTTCAAATGTTTTAAAGACATCTGCGGTGGCTCTTTTATCTACAAACCTGTAATAAACAAAATCCATCCCGTTCATTGCAAGTGCAATACCATTTGTAACAAAGAACAGGTATTCAAGTACTTTCTGATAAATATTATTGTAACGAATTTCGAAAGGTACAATATGTAAAAAAATAAAAAGGACATTAATATAGACCACAGCTGAAATATCGAATACCAGCCCCCCTTTTAATATTGTAAAAAACTGGCTTATAGATACTTCTGGAAACATCCTGTAGTTAAACAGGAAAAATCCAATACGGCATAATGAGAATAGGAGCATTATAAGTAAAATCCTATATGCCAGAGCAACAAAGATATTTCTGGAGAGTAACCAGTTTTTCATATAATAACTTGTTATTCTTCAACTTAGCCCTAATTTGTCTGAACAGAACAAATTAGACAATGAAGGTGTAATCCTAAAATAACTACTTATCTGTAGCAAGTTTGATATTCCTGATCCACATTAAAGTTGTTGGAGCCACATTTGGAGACGGCATTCCACCACCCAGATCACTATCAGGAGGTCTGCCCATTCCCTTGGGCGATCCCCTGGATGAACGACCTGAGGCGGACCCTTGTGCCCCACTGCCTCCGGGACCACCACTTATTGGAGTTCCATACTCAATTCCCAAATTAAATGGCATTGCTCCATCACCATCTTTAGAGTTTCTGACTGGCAGTTTTACGAGTGGAAGAATCATTTGATAACGTAATGCCCCATCACTGTCATACTTTACAGATCCTCTGAAATTGTCTGCATTATCGGCAGGAATAAGACGTGCTTCCTCACTTATAAAACCAAGCAGTTCAATCGTATTTGCAAGTGAATTAGGAGTAATATCTGATCTATCCGTATTTATCTTATTTCCAGATGCATTGAGCCTGCTTTGACCACGTGAATTCTCAGAACCAATTGGAAACCTGACACCAGTGGTTTTGGCACGTTTTGCATCCATATTAATCCAGACGGTAAGACCCTGACTCAGAATCCGGCTCTGTGTAACCGGATCATCAACTTTCATATTGATAAAGATATTATTGTTGTCATTTGAAATATAATAGAATAGTTTACCTTTTTTGATATAAGTATAACTATCAGTTGGAACATTTATTTCCGGGTCGCCATTCGCAATCCAGTTACTTAATAATACCTTTCCTTTCTGTGCATTAAGGTTTATGCACATCATAAATGAAAAAACCAGTGAAATTATTTTCATAATAGTTACAATTATCAAATACTATTCAAAAATCACGTAACACAATCAGGATATAAATTATTACTTTATTAATTTTAATCTTGTTCCATATCTTTCATGAGCTCTTTAAAATCAGAATTATTAAAATCCTTCATGAAACTATTGGCAGCTTTCTTTGCTCCAAGACCAATAAACATAAAGAGTACAAAAATTGCGATCAGGATATATGTAAAAATCTTTGCTGTTCCGGGTTTAGCTTTCAGAGCCTCAACAAGCCCGTTATACAGAAGCCATAAAGCAAAAATATTGACGGCCAATCCGATAATTACGCTGAGGTAAAGGTTAATACTACCGGTAAAAGCTAACAGTGCACTTATTGGCATGACAACCATCAAAGAGGCTGTTACCCTTACATTAGCCTCATAATCAGTGTTCCCTTTACATATTGCTGATATGATAAGGACTATCGCACCACCAATAAATAATCCGATTATTGCTCCAATTATAGCCCAGATAAAGACCATTATCCCGATAGCCCCACCAAACATTCCTCCTGTTATTGCACCGATTTTAAGAAGACTCCAGATAAAGGAGATCACACCGGATATTGCACCATACATTACTGCCTTTATCAAAGGTTCAGCCATACCTCCCTCGGTTTTCATGGTAGAGAAGTAGGATTTAGGATTCATAAGGACATCTTTTGATTCCTTAATAAACACATTAAAATCAAATGTTCCGTTACTCATAATGTTAAACGATTAAAAGGGTTAATATTTAACTGTCTGTAAATTTCAATTTATATCTTAAAGGTAGAAATTTAATTCATTAAATTCTAAATAATGAAAAAAACAGCAAGATTATTCAAGATAAGTGTAACCATAAAGACCAGATCGATAGTTTGAAAGAAACTCTTTACCCTCTTCAAGAGTGATAATACCAGCCTTAACAGATGAGGTAACCCATGTTTCAACTGTTCTTACCATCTTCTTTGAATTATATTGTACATAATCCAGTACTTCAGCAACTGTCTCTCCATCAATTACCTGGTCAATTTCATATCCATTACTATTAACTGATACATGGACAGCATTGGTATCTCCAAACAGGTTATGAAGGTCTCCAAGTATCTCCTGATAAGCACCAACAAGAAATACCCCCATATAGTATGGCTCTTTTCCTTTTAAACTATGAACAGGAACATGATGTGGAGAATTTCGGGTTGAGATGAAGTTATCAATCTTACCATCTGAGTCGCATGTCATATCCTGAAGTGTTGCATTTCTCGTGGGCTCTTCATTAAGTCTGTGAATTGGCATTATTGGAAAGATTTGATCTATTGCCCATGCATCCGGGAGGGATTGGAATAGTGAAAAATTACAGAAATATTTATCCGAAAGTATTTTAGATATTTGACGTAACTCATCCGGAACATGTTTGGTAGTTTTGGCCACCTGGTAGATCTTACGTGCAATCGACCAGAATAACCTTTCAATCTGACCTCGGGTTTTCAGATCAACAAGCCCAAAACTAAATCTGTCAAGTGCCTCTTCTCTTATCTGCTGAGCATCATGCCATGCCTCAACTATTCTTAACTGGTTCTTGTTATCCCATAAATTGAAAAGCTCTTTAACAAGCTCATGGTCATTTTCATTAACTATGTCTTCAGGATCCCATGATGGCAAAGTTGTTGTTTCCAGAACTTCAAATATAAGAATGGAATGATGAGCAGTAAGGGACCGGCCAGACTCAGTAATTACATTCGGATGAGGAATATTATTCTTATCGCTTGCATCAACAAATGTACTAATGGAGTCATTTACATACTCCTGGATAGTATAATTTACACTATTTTCACTGTTTGATGATCTGGTACCATCATAATCAACGCCCAGACCACCTCCAATGTCTACAAACTCAACATTAAAACCCAGCTTACGTAGCTGAATATAAAACTGTGAGGCTTCCCGAAGTGCTATTTTAATCCTGCGGATTTTGGTAACCTGACTTCCTATATGAAAATGGATCAGCTTGATACAGTCTTTGATTTTGTTCTTCTCAATAATATCGATCGCTTCAAGCAATTCACTGGATGTAAGACCAAATTTACTGATATCTCCTCCTGAATCCTCCCATTTGCCACTCCCAACACTTGCAAGTTTAATACGGATACCAAGATTTGGCTTAACTTTCAGCCTTTTAGCTATAGAAATAATAAGTTTTAGCTCGTTGAGCTTTTCAATAACAAGAAATATTCTTTTACCCATCTTCTGAGCTAAAAGTGCAAGCTCAATATAATCTTCATCCTTATACCCATTACATATTATAAGCGATTCAGGATCAGTATTGATGGCAATTACAGCATGAAGTTCCGGTTTGGAACCGGCTTCCAATCCAATATTAAATCTTTTCCCATGACTTACTATCTCTTCCACAACAGGTCTCATCTGATTGACCTTAATCGGGTAAATAATAAAACTCTGTGCTTTATACCCATACTCCTCGGAAGCCGATTTGAAGCACCTGGATATATTTCGTATACGATCATCCAATATATCAGGAAACCTTATCAGCATAGGTGCAGAAACATCCGATAATATTAATTCATCAAGCAACTCTTTCAGATCAACCGAGATTCCGTTCTTTTGAGGAGTAACAATAACATTTCCCTTTTCATTTATGGCAAAGTAGTCTACACCCCAACCATTTATATTATACAATTCAGATGAATCTTCAACACGCCATTTTCTCATGATCAGTTTTATTACCTTGGTTAATCAGAATTTCAAGATCAAAAATAATTATGCAATGTTATAAAAATAACATGAATTCATTCTAATAATGTATTGTTATAATGCATCCTGTCAATACATATTATATTATACTGTGTGGAAAATCAAAATCATAATTAAAAATGATTTTGTAGTCATTAGGCTCACATAAACTTCACTAGTAGCAAAAGCAACTCCGGTTCGTATTATTCCTGAGAAATTATCAAAGTAGAAATTTTCTTCAACTTTTATTATTTTATATGAGTATCGGGAATTAGGAATAAAATAATTTAAATACAATTACTTAATCACCATAAGATTCCTTATTATGTCAAACCTTCGAGTACTCAGGTCTGGCTATCTTCTGAATCCCGAACAAAATGAGGGATCCTTTTCTCATATATACCCGGTAATTATAAAATATTTTCATTTGTAACATAATTAATGTGAAACCAATACTGACTTGTTCAGATAATTCACCAGTTATCTCTGAAGTAGCTGTGAAACAGACGGTGAAAGAATATACGTCTTTTCTTATTAATAAAAGCCGATACTCATTTTATTTTATTTTGTTTTTGATACTTTTTAAGATAAATTGCAATATTTTATATTCATTTACTAAATATTATCTTAATAATTTAAAGCAAATACCTATAATACCTAACTAATTATGTATGATGATGTAAAAAACAATGACGCTCTTGGAGCAGTGAATCGTGGTGTGCCTTGTGAATCAGGATTATGCACACTTTGTGATTCAGCATGTAAAGGAAAATGTGAGACATGGTTATCCTGTATGGAAGGGAGAAAAATGTTATATCCCCGCAAGTTTGGTTATTCAACTGCCGGGGGCAATAATGTTTCTTCAGTGGGAGCAGGCTATCATGCCTTGAGAATTCAGGGATATGCATACGGATCTTCAGGCTTACAGAACAAACTATCAGATAGCCCTGATGATTGTATTTTTCCTAATGTAAAGATTGAAACAGAGTTTGGAAATGAGATTAAGACCAAATCCCGTATTCCGGTAATGACAGGAGCACTTGGATCAACATTTATTGCTGCAAGGTACTGGCCCTCATTTGCAGTTGGAGCTGCATTAGCAGGCATTCCGATCGTAGTTGGGGAAAATGTTGTTGGAGTAGATAAAGAATCAGAAATAAAAAATGGCAAGACAATTAAATCTCCTGAATTAGACAGAAGAATAGAGTACTTCATGCGTTACTTTGATGGTTATGGTGCCATGATCGTTCAAATGAATGTTGAAGATACAAGAAACGGGGTTGCTGAATACCTGATTGAAAAATATGGTAATGATGTAATTATTGAACTTAAATGGGGACAGGGAGCAAAAGATATTGGAGGTGAAATACAGGTGACTGACCTTGAATATGCCCAGTTCCTTAAGAATCGTGGATATATTGTTGACCCTGATCCATCTGATCCTGTAGTAATAAAAGGATATGAGAACAGGGCTGTAACATCATTTGCCCGTCATAGCCGTCTGGGTGCTACTGACAAACATACAGCTGAAGAGACTCGTGCAGATTTTATGAATTCCGTTCAGCACCTGAGAAAAATCGGTTTTAAACGGATAACTCTTAAAACCGGAGCATATGGGATGGAGAACCTTGCTATGGCAATTAAGTACTCTGCTGACGCCAATCTTGATTTGTTAACCATCGATGGAGCCGGAGGTGGAACAGGAATGAGCCCATGGAATATGATGCAACATTGGGGAATACCCTCATTGGCTTTACATTCAAAAACATACGAATATTGTAAGATACTTGACAAAAAAGGAATTAAAGTCCCTAGCATATCGCTCGCCGGAGGATTTGCACGTGAAGATCATCTGTTTAAAGCCCTGTCACTGGTTTCTCCTTATGCAAAACTTATCTGTTTAGGCAGAGCCCCAATGATAGCCGGATTCCTTGGAAGCAATATTGAAGGTGTATTTGATCCTGACCGTAAGGGCGAACTTAACGGACATTGGGATACATTGCCACCATCAGTTGCTGAATATGGTAAATATCCCGAGGAAATATTTGCTGAATGGGAAACTATCAGGAAAAAAGTTGGTGCTGATGAAATGAAGAATATACCTTTTGGAGCTGTTGCAATGTGTGGTTATACCGATAAAATAGCCTGTGGTCTGCAACAATTTATGGCAGGGGTAAGAAAATTCGACATATCAGAACTTAGCAGGGATGATTTGATTACTTCAAACCATGATACTGAAGCACTTACTGGTATTCCTTATATGACTGATGCGCTTGATGAAAAAGCCAAGATAATATTGAATTCTTAGCAGTAAGCATTAGGTGGAACTTTTCCTGCAGTGTTTACTTTCTGCCTATTGATGTAATATTGTTTGTAATGTAATGTTATCCATTACCTTATATACTGGGTATGGATAATATTGCATTCCCCATTGAGGTACCAGATAACGATCAAAGAAATTCCATGTCATCAGGCCATCATTTGACTCCGGTTCCAAAAGATATGCTGCAACATTAGCAAGTAGTTGAGAAGTTCTGACCACGATAGTCCCGGCAGGGAAATTAATTGTATCTCTCAGATATTTACCTTTGATAGTATTTGTATAATGGCCCTGGTTTAATTTTGTAGCGCCAACTAATCCTTCTATCTCAAACCGTAGAACTTCAATTTCAGAATTATTTTGCAACTGTTCAACCTTTATCCCATGCAGTTTCAACAGGTTAATAATATCCGGAGTTTTTTCCTTAATGAGGTAGGCAAATGGAAACCTCACGCCTCTGCTTGGGTAATAATCAATATAATATGGTACGGTAACATTTTTTTGTCTGTCGCTTATCTTATAGTTTCTCCTTCCATTTGTGCTGGTTATTACATCAGCCTCAAATGTTTTGATAGTAACCATTTCAGGAGCAGGCTTCACTTCATATTCAATTGCAAAAGAATCGGTTACAGCAGGATTAGCTCCCCTTGCGATGGTCAATTTATCAACTTCAAGCAAAAGGTTCTTTATTTCGGATCTATGCACCGATGCATAATCCATCAAAGAGTGTATCAGGTAATAACACCCAAAAACTCTTGATTTGAAATCAGCATAAACATAATTTTCATTTAGAATACCAAGTCTGTTCCTGAGTCCAAAGTAGTTACTCATGTAGCGAGGTTCCGAAGCATCAAAAACCCAGCCTTTCTCTGGATTTGTCATATCGTAAAACTCACCGTAGAAACAGTTTTCAACATTATAGACATTCTGCAATGTCTCCGACATTTCTGGAATCATCTTATCGCGCATATAAGTAATAAGTGACCCATCTCCATTAGGATTTACCATCCATGTGAATGTTACAGGTTCTACATGATAGGATCCGTTAGTTGTATGACAATCCATAAATACTGATGGATCCCAACGGTTAAATACATTTGTTAATACTCCCCTCACTTCAGGTGATTCAGCTTTCATACCATCACGGTTCAAATCAAGAAACTGACCATTATGCCTCACCCCCACTCCATTTATTGGGCCATTCTGGTTTGCTCTGTTTAGAGTATCTATCTTTTCATTTCCATCAGGATTAAAAAGTGGGCATATAAGTAAAATAATATCTTTGAGAACTCCTTTATCTTTATCATTCAGCAGATCCCTGGCATACATTAATGTGGCTTCTTTACCCTCAACTTCACCCGCATGAATATTTGCCTGCAAATACACCACTATCCTATTATCATTAACAAGGTCATCAGGGGAGTCAGGTAATGAGTTTCCAATTACCAGCAGCGGGATATCTCTCCCTTCTACTGAGGTAGCAATTTTCTCAACCCTGATACAAGAAGATGACATTTTAAGATGCTCAATGAAGTTCATTACATCCTCATAATTTGAGGTAGACTTAAAACCTGTTTTTTCTGCTGTGGTCAGGTAACCTTGCTGGCAATAAGTGCTGCCTAAAGCTAACAACACTGCACTACAAATAATTAAATACCTCTTCATCGCCTTCTTAATTAAAAATATCTTGCTGGTAAAAGTATAAATATTTTATCTGGCAGTGTAATAAATATTCCAGGGATACAAATCGCATGATATTCAATTTATTTACCCCTTCCAAAAAGGGAGTATATTGATTTTGACTATGTCGAGCCTGCACATATGCGCGCGGTTCTTCAATCACCATGGGGTCGGGGTAAAAGAAAAACCTGAACAAAGCGGAGCTCGGCGAAGCTAAAATCATTTGGGCTTTATGCATATTTTCCGATACTAATATAAAAATTTTTAGATTATTTCGATTTTATTATGTAGCTTGCGCCATTAATTTTAAAACAGAATAAAATGAACAAAGGAACAGTCAAATTTTTTAATGTATCAAAAGGATTCGGATTCATAAAAGATGCAGATTCGGATAATGAATATTTTGTACACGTATCTGGTCTGAAAGATCAGATTAAAGAGAATGATGAAGTAACATTTGAACTTCAGGAAGGTAAAAAAGGAATTAATGCAGTAGACGTAAGACTAGCTTAGTTTATCTATACAAAGATTTATTATTCAATCCCGGTCAAATGACCGGGATTTTTTTGTTTAACCTTTTCCTGTTCAACTTTTTTGATTTGTTGAGCAGGTGTTACTCGTAGAGATAAATAATTGACATTTAAGGTATTGAGGTAATAAGATATATAAATAATCCCTACTGCCTCTTTTTTTCCTCTTTCTTAGCTTTTTTTGCGGCACGTTTTTCTTTCAGGCTTTTTGTCGCTTCTTTCTTGTGCTTAACCTGTTCTTTAGCTTTTTCGTGGGACATGGCAATAAATTTAAAAGTTAATAAAAGTAATCTCAAATATAGATAAAATCATCAAATACCACTTTTGGTAAAATTTTGATTCTCCATTTTGCTATTTTAACAAACTAGCTGAATCCTCATCTAAAAGCCAACGCAATACGCCATATGGTGGTTGAATTTGCGATGCAGGAAAATTTACCGATGATTTATTTTTATAAATTATTTTTTCAACAATCCTCGCCTTCTTTTTACCAGTGACCATAAAAATTACTGAATCAGCATTATTGATTACTCTGCCTGTTAATGTTATTCTTTTCTGTTTAGTTACTGGATGAACTGTAACCTCACAAATTTTATCTGAATGAAACAACTCTTCGTGTCCAGAAAAAATTGAAGCAGTGTGACCATCCTCACCCAGTCCGAGTATTACAAAATCAAATAGGGGTAATCCACCCCTCTTCTCTGTAAATTCAGATATTTCGCCAGAATACCGCAAAGCCTCCTGCTCTGGATCAGCCTCACCCATTATCCTGTGAATATT
>Ga0307376_10005946_pt1 | contig 10891 bp, 12 predicted proteins | sample TR2MG_FD_202536 | JGI IMG/M metagenome (GOLD analysis project Ga0307376, IMG submission 202536) | Soil microbial communities from Risofladan, Vaasa, Finland - TR-2 | ecosystem: Environmental > Terrestrial > Soil > Coastal area > Acid sulfate soil | place: Finland: Risofladan, Vaasa | collected...
TTTTCTGTGTTTCTTTTTTGGGTGGTGAGAATCAATCTGTTCAATGACTTTTAGTGCGTTGTTATAAAGATATTTTAAATCATAACTATCCGAATGATTTTCTTGTCTTGAATTTTTTTTAGAAATAGTACCTTTTACATTAATCTCAGACTCTATAAAATCTTTTATTTCTTCTAAAATGTTTAATTCAACATTTGTAAATCCAACATATAAAGTTTTATTCTTACCTTTGTTTGGGCTAACCATAGTAATGTAACCATCCGCATCAAAAAATCCCGATATGTAATTCCAATTCATATTTATAAATATGTGGAGGTGAGGAAAAAATACCCCATTTTCTCATTTGCCAAACAAAATTTTTCAAGATTTTATTTGGCGAGCAATTTTGTTTGGCATATATTTGTAGTGTTAATAACAACATAAACCACCACAATCATGACAGTAACAGGAATCAACATCGAAGAAAAAGTAAGAAACTACGAAGGAAACAACGACTTCATCAAAGGTTTAAAACCAGGACTAACGAAGTATGGTCGTCTAACCCCAAAACAATTTGCAGTGGCCGAGAAACTCATCCTACAAGAAGAGCGTCAGAAAGACGTAAAAGTAGAGGAACTACCACAAAACCTACGTGCAATCGTAGAATACAAAGGTGAATCCAAATTCATTTTGGACCTTCAAGAGAAGTACAAGAAGTACCGCCGATTGACTGAGAAGCAAGTTCAAGCAGGTTACCAAGCGGTTGACCGTGAGATTCAAAAGAACTCACAACGTGACTTGAACATCCCTTTGGTTGGTGACACCATCAAATTGGGTCGTAACATCGCCCGTGACATCAAAGAGGAAAACAACTTGGAGTTTCACCCCATCTTGGTTGACATAACTAAAATTATCACCATCTCAAACCGAGCGTTGAAACTAAAAGCAAAACTCACAAAAGAAAACGGTGGTATTTGTCGTTGTTGTGGAAAATCATTAACCGATTATATGTCTCAAATCACAGGTATCGGTCCCGTATGTGCCAAATACGTAGGTGTTGAACATCCCAAAACCAAAGAGGAAGTTGAACAGTTCAAAAAAGACATGTCCGACAAAATTGATGAGATTGGAGAATTCGAGTTTTGGATTCCAAAACGACAGATTGTTGAGTGGAACGGAGCAGGAGCAATGATGTTGAAAATCCGTTAAAAAGAAATGGGGGTCATCGACCCCCATTTTTTGTTTTATAAACTAACTAACATATCTAACAGTTCTTGTTGGGGGAACATATCAAACTTGTCCGTCCTAACATTAGAGTGACTTAATAATCCTTTTACTTTACCATTTTTAGCATCTGATGAATATTCAAAAGCATTTGCACCTTTTTCTTTAATCCATTTTGGTAATCCCTCTCTAATATCAATACCGTCTCTTTCTCCGATATATAGAATTAATTCTTTTAGTGATTGTAACGAACAATCTGAATATCTGTGCCAGTGACTATAACCCCTAAACGGTTGTGATAATTTAACTACTTGAGAATCTGCAGCTTCAGTACCAACATAGGTGTAAAATTTACCTGGTGTTTTTGAAATCCAAACATTTTTCTTTTTAACGTTATCCCATTTGTAATAACCACCTTCGGTTAGATACCCAAAATTACATACCTCAATACCTATGGAATTAATCGCCATATGTGTTCTACCAATACCTAAATGCCATCCCCAATCTAAATGTGGAAATGCTTGAACAATATCACCATCATAATTATTATCATTACCTTTGATAGATTGTCCTCCGATGACAAATTCAGTCGCCACCTGACCTCTACTATCATCCGCCCAATTTGAAACTGTATTGTATGGGTTATTCCAACCCGCAGTATGGTGAATAAACAAATATTCAGGGTCTATGGGACCCTCAAAGTATTCGCCCTTAGGTAGATAGTCTTTATGAATAATTAATCCATTTGGCGTTGTCTGTATCGTTTCAGTATTATCAGTACTAATAATACCCATAGCGTTCCAAGTGGCAGGACCCACAATACCGTCATCAACCAAACCATTCTCTGATTGCCACTTTTTAACAGCATTTTCTGTATCTTTTCCAAAAATACCGTCATCTTCAATACCAAGAAATTCTTGGATAAGTTTAACCTCATTTCCTTTTGAACCTTTTTTAAAAATCATTTTTTTCTTATTTATCTATAAATATACCTTTGACGTGTAAGATATTTATTAGTATATTTGTAGGATATTAACTTTATTATATGGAAACTGTATTAGTATTAAATTCAGACTATTCTCCACTGAATGTGACAACCCTAAAACGGGGGTTTGTATTGGTGGATAAAGGAAAGGCTGAAATACTTAAAAAAGGAGATAGTGATATTGTCACAACTATCGGTAATTTTGTTAGACCTTTGGTTATTAGATTATTGAATTATGTGAAATATCGTACAAAAGGAATTAAAGTAACCAGAAGAAGAATTTACAGAAGAGACGGTCACGAATGCGGTTATTGTGGAGCAAATAAAAACTTAACACTTGACCATATTATACCTAAATCTCGGGGTGGTCTAAATACGTGGGAAAACATGGTAACCTGTTGTAGTCGATGCAACAGTAAAAAAGACAATAGAACACCCGAAGAGGCTGGAATGAAATTGAGAGTAAAACCTTACCGTCCTAACGTATTTTCTGTCGTGGTAAGTGAAACTGTAGAAAATATTTGGCAAGATTTTCAAAATGACTTGTCTGTGACGTTTAAGTAACCTATATTTGTATAAGAATTCAACCCCATAAAGAAATCACTGGTGAACGGGGGTCTGAATAGAGGTGACGGTACCCCACCTAACTCAGACATATTGAATTCTAAATACCTCGGTGGCGAAATAGGTAGACGCGCCGGACTTAAAATCCTGTGGACAGTAATGTCCGTGCCGGTTCGACTCCGGCCCGAGGTACCAAAAAAAAAAGGTGTACTCTCGTACACCTTCCTTAGATAAGAACCCCTCCTTTCTTTTAGAAAGTTTATGAGAACATCGTTTTCTTGAAGTCCTCAAGTTTGTTCACCATGTTTTGATTTATTTGACCCATGGCTGGACAAACTACCGTTGTGAAAGAGTCTTCCAATTTCCTTCTAAAATCATCACCTCCAATGACATTATCTAGAGATTGTCTGAATATACCTGGTACAGTATTATCGTTTCCTTGTATTGATATATTATCATTAAACCCTTCCATGGCTGCATCTGTAATCTTTTGAACTAAGAATCTACAATCGGTAAACAATTTAGGTATTTCTTCAATTTCAACATTACCAATACCTTCAATCATTTTTTCTTTCATCCAATCGTCCACTCCAAATTTTGAGGATATGTAGTCTGATAACTTTGTTTTTACTGTATCCCAAAACTGTGGACCTTCTTCTCCGAACAAGTCTGACATAACTTCTAAAAAACCTTCATTAATTAACGATTCGTTATATCCTTGATTTTTAAGGTAGTTACACTCTGACAATATAGTATCAAAAGTTTTTTTAGTTTGAATTTTTGATAACGTATTAACACCCTCTCCGATTATTTTAAATCTTGAGTTTATAATTTTAGACTCTTGTAAAAGACTTTTCTTTTTCGATTCTACTTCTAATAAATTTTCTCTGATTGTCTTTCTTATACTCATAACCTTATTTTTTTGGTTCCCATACGTTGAATGACTCTGTGAATTCTTTTGAGGTTACTCTCTTTTTTGTATACCCTTCTACATTCTCAGGTCTGTTTAATAAATATCCTTCACCTTTCAATTTATCCAAAACTTTTTTCTGTCTTTTTGTAAAAGTATTTTCTTCAGGTTCTCCACCATCTAATAATGTTGCCAACCCTTTCTTTTCCTTATGTTTCATTTCTTCTTCAAAAGGTTGTTCAGGTTGTTGTTGTACAGGTTCTTTAGTTTCAACATCAGTTTCTACTTCACCCTTTTCCATATCAGAACTTGTGTTTTTTAAATCTTCAGGACCAACCTTTACTAAAGTGAAATGTTTGTCATTATCTCCTTTTGATTCAACTTTAAAATAATCATATTCACTATCACCATCGTAATCACCAGTAAATCCTGTTTCTAATCTTACATCTAAAACTGCAGATGGGAATGAACCACCAACAATATAATATTCATCGTCTTTATTACCTTTAGATGCGATTACTGCCTTTATAAGTGAAGTATCTTCATTATTACCTAATTGTTTGAATAAATCAATATTATCATTGATATTATCAATTTCATCAAAATCAACGCTTACTTCTTTTCCTTTTTTATCGTTAAATTTTATCAACTTAAATTTATCTTTCAAAGTAAGTTCTGGTGTAGGTTTACCCATATCCTCTTCTTGTTCATTTATTCCGAACAGGGCTATGATTCTATTTTTCTCTTCATTTATCTTTTTTTTCATAATTTTAAAATTTTACAAATTTTCCATTTTCTATTTTATATCTATCACCTGTGTAGTTAGGTCCTGTATAATAAATATTTACATTACCAACAGGTTTTATTGACCCGTTCGTGTGTTGTTGTTTCCATTCATCTTGAGGTGTCGATGCTTGACTACTTGGTGTAGTGGTATTTTGTGTTTGTGAATTATCAGATGTTCGTAATATTTCTCTTGCTTTTTTTGTTAGTTTTTCCCATTTACTCCATTTACTACCATCAGTTACATAATACTCACCACCTCTAACATAGTCACCATCGGTATCTTCTAGATTAAAATAGTCTTTGTCTGCTTCCTTTATTCTATACGCACTACCGTCATCAACTAAGTACGGGAAAGAATCCTCTTCAGTACCAGCCTGTACTGTAATATTTCCATCCTGTTCTCTGGTTATATCATCCTCACTATAAAATCCATAGGTCTGTAAATACTTCGAAGGTAAGTTGATACCTTCATCTAATAAGTATTTTTTAATTGGTGTTAATAAACCACCCAAATTAGAATTGTGTACACCTATTAAAGCACTAAGTTCACTATTTTCTGTACTACTACCTCTTCTATCCCATCTTATTTCTTCGGGCCAAAATTGTACAAAATTTTCATTTGTTGGTTGTTCTGAAACAGGTTTGTAATCAGGTAAGAATCTATTAAACTTATCGTTAAATATATCTTTTATCTTTATCTGAACTTTTTGACCTTCAGAATTTACTGCAGTTATATAAGAGTTTTGTCCTTCACCTTCTATTTTGAAAGCTCCGTTATTTGCAACGTACCATAATTCCTTATTTTTATCAACAACAAATTGATTTATACCTGAACTTGTTGGTAGTCCGTATAATAAGTCGGCATAATTTTTATTTTGACCTATAGATGTAAATGTTTTATACAATGCCCTCCATTTTGTAATGTCTGCGGTTAGTTTAGGGTCTAATGTCTCAGAACCTTCAACAGATTCACCCGTTACTGTTGCTATAAAATCAAGAATTGTTTGTATTGATTCAGCATCACTAGCTGTCAATCCTTGGTCTTGTAAAGTTTTAATTTGTGATTGTGTAAACCCACCACTTACTTCATCAGGTGTAGAAAGTCCATATTTTGCAGTGGATACTGTATTTGCAAAAACATTCCAAGGTAGAAATAAAGGTCCGGTCATAAAACTAACAATATCACCAGCAAGTGCTTTTGGTGAACCCGCATCTGCACCACCAGTAATCCAATCATCTAACAGGTTAGTTGATGACCAATTTATTAATTCCTCGTCAGTAAATTTCTTATACATCGAGTTAATATATGTAAACCACATTTGTCCTATTGCAGTTGTTAAATATCGATATCCCATTCTTTTGAAGAATCCTTTCCATCCTTGTTCAGAACCCCCAGGGAATTTAGAATATAAAGGTTTTAATGTTGCCCAGTCATATCCTTTAGTTATACCATCCCAAACTTTACCGGCATTCCCTTTTGGTTTGAATGTATTAGAATTCTTAATTGCTTCCTCAAAAATATCCTTCTGTTTCTCAGCGGTTAGTTGTCCAAAATCGTCAAACCATTTTTCAGGAATCGAATCAATACTCTCACCAAAGGCTTTATAGGTTTCTCTCATAACTTTTTTAAGTTGATTAACAAAAGATACATAGTCTTGATTAGTCTTAAACCATCTTTTCTTTTTAGGTAATTTTAAATCCGCGTCGTATAAATCTTTTGACCATGAACTTATGAATTCATCCATTTTTACATCCAATTCAGCACCTGATAAACGTGTAATATCATCTTCTAAAGCTGCAACTTCTCTTTCCATACTCGCAGCCGCATCATCAGCTAATTTCTGTGCATCTGCCTGTCGAGCGGCTATGGCTTCAGGACTCAAATCTACAAAATCGTCAGTAGTACGTGTAGTTTTTACCGTATCAGAAATACCTAATTCTTTTTTTAATCTATCTTTATATAAATTTTTGTAATCAACAGAACCTTCTACTTGTTTTAAAGTATCATCCATAACACCAACTAATCGTTCAGGTTCAGATGAATATCTATCCTTGTTTAATATAAGTGTATCCGTTAAATTTTTTAATTCAGGTATGTCATTGTTTAATTTATTGAATAATTCAGTATAAATCTCGTCAACATACTTTGGTGATGTTTTTTCATAAAATTTAAGTACATCAATAATTTCATCATCCCTATCACCTTTTAGTGCCCCTTCTAAATCCGTAATAAATTTTTGGTCAGTATCAGCTAGTTGGGTAACATCGTCACCTTTTAGTGTTTTGATTATATCTACCAAATCATCGGCCAATCTTATAAATCTATTTTGTTCAACAATTAAGTTATTCACACCCATCAATTCGTGAATTCTTGAAACTTCTTGTATTAATTGTTTATCCATCTTTTTCATTTTTTTATAAATATTACATCATACCATCTTCGGTATCTTTAGGTGTGGTTTTTTCCTTACTATACATATCACCGACAGTTAATCCTGGTTTTATTTCTGTCCAATAAGCACTTCTAATGTAATTATTATCAAATGGACCTGAAGGGTCTAAATCTAAAACTTTACTATTATATTTAAATTTTTCATTAAACCATCTTCTAAATTTATCACCTTCTTCTTTAGTTTCAAACCCTGTGGATGGTAAATTTTTCTTTATATATTTATTACTTATTGACGATGCCACTTGTCTAGCATTTCCTTTAGTCATTCTCAATGGTTTAAATGAATCTAATTCTTGTTGAATTGATTCAGGTGTAAATGCGTCGGGATTAACTATCTTTAAATTTATCTCAATGTCGTCTATAGCGGATAAAGTATTACTTAAACCTTTTTCTACTTGAGGTTCTGCATCACTCCAAAATGCATCTAAAATAGAAAGAACAATACTTTGTAGTTCTTTATCATCACCACTAAAGACATTATACAAGAAATTATAACTTATATTAATACCATCAAGTACTAAACCTAATTTTAAAACATTACCTGCTAATGGTAGTCCCTTTGTTATTGGTGAACGTATAATACCAATTAAAGAGGTAATAAAGTGTTTAGGTGATTTTAATGCATATTCTTTAGCACCTCTTAATGCTAATTTTGTTAAGTTTTGTTTTGCTAATTTAGCGATACTATCGGCATTTTTACCTCTCGATAGTGCCTCAGCAGTCGCTAACTCACCTTTAGTTAATTTTCCTTCTTTATTTAACTGTTCGATAGTCTTACCCTTATTCACTCTCATTTTCTTCTGTAGTGATACTATATCATCTGCAGAACCTCCAAGTTTACTAATGTCTTTGACTGATTTAAATAATTGTACCGCATCTACAGCACCTAAGGCGAAAGTTAATGCCGCCTCACGAGGATTGTCTTCATAAACATATAATGATGCGTCAACTAAATCTAAAGCCAAACCAAGTCCTGATGCATAAGCAACCAAAGCCGGTGTAGCCATACCACCTGACATAACACTCGCAGCGGTAAGTGCGATTACTGTAAGACCGATTGAGGTGTATTGTAATGCTTTGTGTACGGTGTCACTGTTTCTACATAACCAATCCTCAAAATCATGACCATACTTACATCCCCATTCTTTACGGTCTTGTTTAACAATTTCTCTTAGTTCATTGTATCCTTGTTTACCGTAATATTTTTTTCTACTATTGTATCTGTTTGAAGGATAATTCAATATCCATTCTTGGCGAGGTGTTGCGGACCCTGTTTGATATATTTTTTCAACTACATTAGGACCGAAGGGTTTTACTTTACCTTTGTATGTTTGATTAACGTTAGTTTTTTTATTTGTTATATTAACAGGTCGCCTAACATATGTTGCATCGGTATCTGAACGAAATTCAGGTCTATTAAAACCTTGTTCATTTAAATCCGAAGTGTTCTCAGAAAGTGTCTTACCGATATCATAAGCCATTCTAAGAAGAATTTCATTTAAAACTTTATTTTCGTTTTTATTTACCATAATGGATTACCTTTACCTCTTGCAGGTTGATATGTGTCACTCCATTTTCCAACAGCAACAGGGTTTGCAGGTCCTCTTGTTATACCTGTTTCCCATTTGTTCATTGCAGGTGAAGAAGGTGCGGTACCACCACCAGCATCTTCTTGTTCCCCAATCTCACCATCATTTACTTCGTTAGTATGTCCACATTTGTGACAGGTATAAGGGTCGTCACCACCTTCAGATAGTTTCCATGACCATTTACACTCATCGCACACGACTTTATCCTCAGACTCAACAATAAGTCTCATGATTTGTTTAATTCTATTAATGTCTTCAGAAAGTAATTTCATGAAAATAGTTTACTATAAATATAGTAAGATGGTTAAATAGGAAGTAAAATTAGTTTTTTAATACCCCCACTTTAATATTGTAGGTTTTATTAAATAAGTTGTTGTGTTGGTAATTTGGATGGAAAAACAACGTAGTATTCATTTAAGAATGTTTTTAAATCATCCTCATCCAAATATACCTCACTTTCATTCTCGTCCATATCGTCATCCCACTCGTCCCACTCATCATCAAAAACGTCAAATTCATTTGACATCGAATCTATGTTATACCCGAACTCTTCAAGGTAACTGTATTCTATAATATCTTCTCTAATAGTATTTTCTTTATCCCCCACCATAGTAAAAGATACGGTCAACATATTATTGTCTTTATTCACGAAATAATCTTCAATTTCTAAAACTTCCATTTTATTTATAATGAAATAATTGTTTATTTTAATAACAAATATATCAACTTTATTAAAAAGTCATTATTTACAGATAATAATTATTAATTTTATATGAAATTACATCCAACCAGTTTTGATAATGTATATTTAATTGAAGAAAACATACATGAGGACGAGCGAGGGTATTTTATGGAGACATGGAATGAAATGAAATACTCCAATAGAAAACTCTTAGCCAACATACCTTCATTGAAAGCAATTCAAAACGACAACTCACTATTCAGTGCATTATTCTTACAAGATAACCTCTCAGTATCGAAAAAGAACGTTTTCAGGGGGTTACACTATCAAGTGGGTATGTGGGAACAATCAAAACTAATTAGGGTCTTAAAAGGGTCCGTAGTGGATTTTATTGTAGACTTACGTGAGAATTCAAAAACATACGGAAAATTCGAATATTTTGAATTAAATGATAAAAACCGATTGTCTTTATTTATCCCCCCTTATTTCGCACACGGGTTTCTCTCGTTAGAAGACGATACCATATTTACCTACAAATGTGGTAATTATTATAATAAAGAGTTTGAAGGTAGTATAAATCTAACCGACCCGATTATTAGAAACGTACTCGATAACAATGAAACTATTATGGATGTTATCAGTATATACACACCCATTGATGATGAAAATGATTTGATAATCTCTGAGAAAGACCTTAACGCACCAAAATTTTTATACCGAAGACACGAATAGATTGTTGTATGTTATTTTTTTTACTATATTTGAACAATGAATATGACTATGGAAAATGAAGTTAGAATAGATTGGTACTTAAAAGCTGAGAATGTTCTTTTGTCTGCAAAAAATATTGACCAATTGAGAGTAGGGAAGAATTACATCGATTTCTATTTAAAACAAACCAATGACTCGTCAGGTTATGAGGTTCTGGTTAGAAAATTCTTTATTAGATACAACGAGTTGAGTTAATAATAAAAAACCCCTCGAATTCGAGGGGTTTGTATTAACTTAATCTTTTAAGTTTATATAAGGTTGAGGTTATTAACACTTCTATTTCGTCTATTATATTTTTCAAATACGAGGGGTATTCTTGGGTCAATTCTCTAACACTATTTATTAAGTCTTCAAAAAATCCAACCACACTTTCTTTACCTTCATATGAAGTCATAGGATAACTTTCATAATTCTTAACTATTTCATTTTCTCCCTGATAAGCCTCGATTAAACTATCTAAAAGACCATCAATACCTTCGTAATATCCTTGTAATGCTTTATGTTCAGCATAGGAATCGGTCTGTAAATGAAACACATGTGATTGTGTTTGAGAATGTAACAATCTTGAACCTAATTCACCTATATTGAAGTTATTTGTTTCTGTTTCATCAACATTCACGTCTAATTCGTCTTCTTCTTGTTCTCTTAACTTACGTTTTATAAGTTGTTGTAATTGAGATTCTGTTAACTTTAATGTTTTTTTCATTATTTATATTTTTTGATTCTGTTAAACATTTCAGTTATTTTTTGTTTTTCGTTTCTGAAAGATTCGTGTAATTCGTCATCCATTTCTTCATACATACCACACTCACACATTGATTCAGATAAACCACACTGTTCACACATAGATTCCTTTTCTTCCATGAACATATCTTCATCATCCTCAAATCCACCAGTACCATACATACTTAAGATAAAATCACCGTATTCGTCTTTGATTAAATCATAT
>Ga0307376_10005950_pt1 | contig 10885 bp, 15 predicted proteins | sample TR2MG_FD_202536 | JGI IMG/M metagenome (GOLD analysis project Ga0307376, IMG submission 202536) | Soil microbial communities from Risofladan, Vaasa, Finland - TR-2 | ecosystem: Environmental > Terrestrial > Soil > Coastal area > Acid sulfate soil | place: Finland: Risofladan, Vaasa | collected...
AACTAACTTCTGCTATCATTGCACTAGCTACAAAATTAGATACAGAGGACGTGACCAACCTAGATACAGATTATTTGGATTCAGTTGAATCTGAATTAAATTAAGTTAAATATTTTTCAAAAAAGGATTAAAAAATGGCAACTTTAACAGTTTCAACAGAGTACACAGGACTTAGAGATGGTGACAAACAAGTAAGAGACGGCAGCTGGGATGCAAACGGCATTGACGGAGGAGGTTGCGGTACCGTTTTCGAGACACAATTTTTAACTGGCGCGATCAATGGATATAGCTTTGACGCAGCTAATAAAGCTACGATGCAAGTTAAAATAACTCATGGCGGGACATATATTGGCAAGGCTTCATTTGATCTGGACACAGCAGGATCAATGACCATCGCGACAGGCGCAGTAGCGCTAGCTGAAAATAGTGATAACAATTATTCATTAACCGTACCAGCTAGTGGAGAGCTTTCCTACGAAATCAAAATTGTTGGTAAGTTAGCGTCTGATTTGAATCATCCATGGGGTAGAGTATTTGCTGGAAGCGGCGGCCAGGCTAGGACCGTTGTTGTGTGGGATGACAGATCAGCATCATACGATTGCATCTAATGAATAGACTTGACCAACTAAAATCAGTAATGAGTGTAGTTGCAAAAACTATGAAGTCTGGTCAAGTGTTTGCTAACGATGAAACAATTCTCGCAAGGTTTAACATCTGCGAAGCATGTCCTAATTTAAAGTACAATCAAAGTGATAAGCCAACGTGCTCGATATGCGGTTGTGCTCTTAGAAAAAAGCTAGTTATCGAAGGGGCAACTTGCCCTGAAGGTAAGTGGTAAATGGCTGGCAACCTACTGCCACTTTTCTTCTCTATTGGAATTAATCATTGATTAATTTAGATGTAGCTAGATTTCAAGAGGTCATTAACCAGGATGGTTATGTTACGTCTTATTGAGATCACACCAAAAAATGCCGAGTCAGGCAGAGTATCTCTTCAAAAATTAGATTTATAAGGTTTCATAAATGGCGATCTTCAACTACTTATTGTTGTGGTAAAAGGTTCACCAGTAAATGAAGGTACTTGGTACGAAGGTAAAGATCTGAATCAACTAATGGGTTCTGCACTAATTAATGGTCATATTCGTGACCAAGAGAGTGGAGAAATTTTCTACCTAGGTAATAGGTAAGTTCTTTCTAACATATTCCTATAATTAAAATCTAAACTAAACCTATGCGGGGCCCTTGTGGCCCCGCATTCTTCGTTCATATGAACGAAAATTTCTGTAGATTAGTATAGAATAGATATAAGTAGTGTAGTAGTAGTGTAGAAGAAGTGTAGCCCGCAGGCGGTGATGCCATTATACCCGCGAGATCCAATTTTTGTTTAACTTTTTTTTAAAAAGATTTGAATTGTATAATCTTCACAATCTATGGAGGTTACATGAAATCATATAAAATTGAAGTTGAATTATTAAGCGACGGTAAGTTACCAGTTAAAGCAAATAAAACAGATGCTGGATTTGATTTATTTGCAACAGATGACGTTAGAATTTATCCAGGTGAAATTGTTAAACATCCATTAAATATTAAAATGAAACTACCTGAAGGTTCTTGGGCTCGCATTGAAACTAAGTCTGGTCTTGGATCTAAGGGGATGTTAGTTTATGCCGGTGTTGTTGATGAAGGATATCGAGGAATTCCCCACACTATTGCTACTAATTTAAATATTCATACCGATAGTGCTATTGTCATTAAAAAGGGTGAAAAACTTGCACAAATGACTATGAATCCCCACTCTAATGAATACTTTATTGAACAAGTAGAGTCAGTTGATACCAATACTTCTCGAGGAGAAGGTGGATTTGGATCTACGGGTAAACTGTAAAAGTTTTTCGCCTATGGTATAATCGATCCACCAAGGAAATAACTATAGAATGACATTCAACAATCTATCTAAATTTTTTGATTCTAATATTCGCATCAACTCGATGAGTTCACTAGATCCTGATGCTATTTGGCCAATGAATACTGAAATATGTATAACTCGCGTACCTATCCGTAAACGTGATGGATATGATGACGTGATGATTAATAAGTTTGCTAATAAACTCAAATCACACATGGTTCAAAATGGTGTTGTATTTCTGATATGTTATGCTCCCGTAGAATGTAAATCAAGACCTTTTGAAATCGCTAAAGCAATGGTTGATGCTGGATTTAATCATGTAGATAATATAGTTATTGAAAAATCATGGTTTCCTGGAAAACGATCAGAAATTAACTTAGTGAATTCACATGAGTATGTTCTTTATTTTTGTAATGGAAATGTTTGGAATCTTGATCGACTGCCAATTAGAGATTATCTTAAAACTGAAGAAGAAATATCGTGTCCAGGTAATACTTGGAAAGTTGAAACAGGTTCACTAGATGAATCTATCTCTCAAGATCTTGCAGAGTTACTCCTACGAATGACAGATGCTCTTCCCGGATCAATTGTGTTTGATCCTTTTGGGGGTAATCAATCGACGATGCTAGCATCCCTCATGTTAGGTCACTCATTCTACGCCTTCGAAAAAGATCCTAAAAGGATCAAAAAATATCAAAAACTACTTGAAAAAATGAAAAAGGATAATATATCTAAAGGAGCTTTACATGACAACGACAACAGCAATGACTAAAGATATAGCATCAAAAATCGATGATTTAACTCATGAATTTAAAAATGGTTATTCAGATGCTTTAAAGCAAAGATTTTGGTATAAAGCGACAGATTTTACTCATGAATATAACGATAAAATTGAAGGAAGTGAAGATTATGTTCGTAAACTTGCACTAGTTAAGTTTATCGGAGTTCGATCTGGTAAGAAATATAGAGTAAACTGTGTTAAGAAAGTAATAGATGTTCTAGAAGATCTAGAATCTAAAGGATATATTCGTGCTTTTCTATTATCTCTTACAGGAGCACCATTGATTAATAGCGAATACACTGTGTTTTCATATCCAGCTCTTACACCTGAAGGTATAACATATTTAGAGGAAACATATCCTCTAATGAATTTCAGTGAAGGCGATATACCACCAACACTAGAAGAGGTGCAAAATTTTATATCAAAAAAGTAAAGCAAAAGATATAATTTCAGATCAAGATGATCTCACTAAGATTGTCTATGATGCAATTGGTCGAATGGCTGTTACTGTTGGTCGAACACTTGGTCCTGGTGGCAAACCTGTTCTTATTGAGCGTGAAGGTCTATCTCCTCTTGCAACTAAAGATGGTGTTACTGTAGCCAAATCATTAGGTTTATCAAATGCTGCCGCTAATATAGTTGTAGATGCCGCTAAAGAAATTTGTATCAATACTGCTCGTGAAGCCGGTGATGGTACCACTACTGCAATTGTATTAGCATATGATTTGATTAGTAGAGGTCAAACATTCTTAAATGCTAATCCAAAATACAACCCACAACGCGTAGTTAATGAACTTAAAGATGCATATGACCGTGTTGTTGTTCCATACCTTAAAGAGGTAGCTCAAAAAGTAACTTCAGATACTCAACTTAAACAGGTTGCAACAATTTCTGCGAATGGCGATGAGATTATCGCAGCGAAAGTAGTAGAGGCTGTAAATGCTGCCGGTGATGATGGGAAAGTGCTGATTACTGAGAGTCAGGGTGGAACTATTGAGGTTGAAACTGTTGAGGGATATGTAGTAACATCTGGCCTCAAGGATCTGGGTCAAATTGGCCCAGCATTCATTAACGATACATCTGGACAGCAATGTAAGATGGATAAAGGATATGTAGTCTTATTTGACGGATCTTTAAATGATCTTAAGGTTCCAGGTCTTATTCAAGGATGCGTAACTGATGCCGGTGGTTTTTCAGACGGTACACCTATAGTTGTATTTGCTCACGGTTTTGCTGATTCTGTATTAGATCGTTTTGCTAAAACTACAAAAGGCGGACTCACTATAGTTCCTGTTAAAACTCCACGTAATGGTTTACCTAATGGTGCAAGTCTATTCCTAGGTGATATGGCAGCATATACCGATGGAAAAGTCTATGATCCTGGCACAATGGAAGATATCGATCTAATAGGATTTGGTAACTTTGATAGTGCTAGAGTTAATATGTATGAAACATTTTTAATGGTAGAGCCAGACAGTAATATTATTGATGGACGTGTTAGTGAACTTAAGGCTCTAGTAGAACAAACATATAGTCCAATGGACAAATCACATTTAAGAGCAGCAATTGCAAAACTCACGGGTGGTGTTTCTACTATTCATGTTGGTGGTAGCTCGGATTTGGAGATACGTGAAAAGAAAGCTAGGGTAGAAGATGCTGAAGAAGCTGTTCGTTCTGCTATAGCAGAAGGTGTAGTTACCGGTGGAGGTAGTTTACATTTACGTATTGCTTCACAATTAGCTATTCATCCAGATAGAAAACAAAGTTGGGATATCATGATTGAAGCTCTTAAAGCTCCATTCAATATGCTAATGACAAATTGCGGTGAAGATCCAGAAGAAATATTGAAAATGTTAGGTACACATGCCACAAGTACAGATAGAGGTTTACCTACTAGAGTGTTTGATGCTGCACAACATATGATAGTTGACCCAATCGTATTTGGAATAATAGAACCAGCTAAAGTTGTTAGGGTGAGTATCGCAAATGCTCTCTCGGTTTCTTCTCTATTAACCACCTTAGGTGGAATTATTGTAACACCACGAAATTCAGATATGGAAATGCAAATGGATCTTGCTAATCAAGCGTTTTCAAACATGATGAATGCAGGAGAATAATATGAAACTTTTAAAAAACAGATATGTACAGATTACTTTAGCAGCAGTGCTCGGTATTACAGTTGGTGCCGTATTTTACCCAACTAAAAATATTGAAGAACGCGTTAAAAAACAAATTTCAGAAAGTTATGAATCTGAAATACGTAATCTTAAAGAAACCTCTTTAACTACTACCAATCAGTTAAAAGAGAAGCTTGAAGAAGAGAGAACTGAAAATCGTGAGTTTAAAGATGAAACATCCCGTAAGATGACATCGTTAACTACTGAAAATCGGGAACTAAAACAATCTTCTAAGCGTAAGAAGTTTAAACTTGTTAAACCAGATGGAACTATTATTGAAAAAGAATATGAGGAATCTCAATCTGAAGAGATTTCTTCTGTAGTGACTGAGGTACGTGAAGAGTTTAATCGCAAAGTCTCCTCTATTGAAAATAAGTGGAAAAAGATTCACACTGATCGTGTTCAAGAGCTTAAAACACAATATGAAGAAGCTGTCGAACAGATTAAGTTGGAGCGAGGAGAGCGAATTGTTACAGTTGAAAAAGAGAAGATTGTAGAAGTTAATAAAAAATCCTTACGTCCAGAGGTTGGTGTAACAAAAGATAAAGAAGCTTACTTCCACGTCACATATTCCTTATGGGGACCAGTATTTGTCGGTGGTGGTGCAGCAGCAGAAATTGATACTAAGGAATTCTCGGATGCTCGTATCGGTGCCGGAATTGGTTTCTAATGCCCAGGTATACTTTTACATGTTCAGAGGGTCATACTTTACAAAAGTATACCTCAGTTAATAATAGAGAATTTCCATGTGAATCTTGTTCTAATGCGATGATAAGACAACCTCCCAAACTCGACGGTCCTGTTGATGTTCATGAAACTGTAGATAAGTATATGAACATTCAACAACGTTCAGATCAATCAGAATTGGTAAAACAACGTAGAGATGAATATTATTGGACTGTAGAAGTTCCACGTTTTGTTAATTCAGGAACATACACAGTAGAAACTATGTTAGAAATGGGATGGATATATGTCGACGAAAAAGATGAAGTCCAAATCTGTACAACTCCTCCCCACAAAAGATAAACTATGAAACTTCTATATGTAGAAGTAAAAAACTTTCTAAGTATAGGCTATCTTCGCTTAGATTTTGCGGATAGCGGTTTAATGCTTATGGATGGTTGGAATTATGATGATGATTCAGCCAATGGTGCAGGCAAGACAGCAGTATTTACTGCCATCCCCTTTTCTATCTGGGACAAGTTTCCACGTAAAATAACTAAATCAGAAGTATTACGTAAGGGTACCAAGGTAGGGTATTCTAAAGTTGGTATTCATATAGATGGTGATACGTATGAATGTATACGTCACAGACCTAGCAAGGTTGAATTTTTTAAAAATAATGTGCTAATGAATATGACCCAAGAAGAATGGGAAAAGATTATAGGTCTTTCGTACTCTCAATACTTGATATGTATGCATTCTGCTCAAACAGAAGGAAAAAAGCTATTAGCTTTAAACGATACCGAGACCAAGGATTTTATCCTTCGCCTTATGGATCTAGAGAGATTTGGCAATAAGAAAAAAGAAGTAGATCTTATTATTAAAGATTTAGCAATCAACCGCATTGAAAAAGAAACTGAGATTGCCAAAATAGATTCTAAAATTGAAGTATATAATGAGCAATTAATCGATATGGATTTAATCCATCATACAATCGCACAACTTGATTATTCTGACCTTGATAAAAAGATTAAAGTCTATCAAGCAGTTCAGCGACCAGATGTTTCAAAGTATACTGATTTGAAAAAGAAAATTACTGAAAAGCAAAATACACTAACGCTACAACAAAATGATAAAACTATTATTACCACTAAACTCAATATGACTAAAAAAGAATTAGAGACAATAGATATAGATAAAATTGTATGCCCTGATTGCTCAGCAGACATTGTTCCTGGTTATACGGTAGATAATAGAAAGAAGTATCTCAAAGAGAGGATTTCTGCGCTTACAGAGAAGAGTAGTAGCTATCCTGATTTTAGAAAAATGAAAGAAGAGCTAGATGCAATCCTCCAAAAAGCTTCTAAAGCTCAAAGTAAAGAAGAAGATGTATTTATTAAGTCCCAACAGCTTTTGGCAGATGCACAGAACGTTAAAAATATTAGAAAAACTAAAATTGCAGGATTGAAAAAGCAATTAGATGATTCCCTTGGGATGTTTCAAAAAATTAAACAACTAGAATTAAACAAAGATTTAATAGCTAAGGAATTAGCTGTTATTGTTAATGAAATTGAGATATGGAAGACAGTTTCTATGACTTTAGCTCCAACAGGAGCTCCAGCATATATCATGGATGCTGTAGTAGATGTCTTTAACGAGAAAATCTCAGATTACACATCAGAAATCTGGCCTGGTGCCTCATATAGGATACAATCCTTTAAAGAAGATAGTACTGGGGGTATAAAAGCTAAATTTTCAGATAAACTAGTTATAGCAGGTAGAGATAGATCTGTTGGGAGTTTATCAGGCGGAGAATACAAGTGCCTATCCTTAGCTGTAGATTTTGCAATAATAGATGTTATAGAATCAATGTTTGGGACCTTTATGAGTCCAATCATACTAGATGAACCATTTGAGGGTTTAGATGCATCTAATCGTGAAAGAGCCATTGCTTTATTAGAGAAGAAGGCTCAAACACGTCAAATCTGGGTGATCGATCATATGAGTGAGAGTAAATCTTCTTTTTCTACAGTGGTGAGAATTGAAAAAAGAAATGGTACATCTAGCCTCGTGATATAATTTATCTATGGAAGCATTGATTAAAAAATTAGAAGAAATAAAGAAAGCTGCCGAGCTCATGATTCCTTCTATTAAGCCCCCTGCTCCACCAGCCCCACCCTCAGTGGAAAGCATAAAGTCACCAGAAGCTCCAAAAGCTGGAACCCCTTCCTCCAAAAAGGATCCTACTAAGGTTGCTCAACAATTGAAGAATCCACATGAGAAAAATCAAGCCATAGATCAAGCCAAAAAACTTAAAGAAGGTATTAAGTTTAGCAAAAGTGGTCAATGGGAACTTACTAAAGCCAAATTCGAAGAAAAAAGCCCATCCTAAAGTAAAACAACGTATTCGCAAAGAACGTAAAGAATCAATAGATCGTCTAGATATGTTAGATCGTAAGGAATTTAAAGCTACAAGGCTTAATTCTAAAGATGATTCATCTAAAAATCACCAGCGTAAATTAAAAAGCGGTGAAACTATAAAGAATAGACCAGTTGATGGTCAACATGCTCAAACCACAGGCTCAGGCAATCCTAAATCACGATCTATATTTCGTGGAGATAGTAAATTTAAATATTCTGAAGTTGCTGAAAAAGAAGATCTCGATAAGGTATCTCCAGTCTCTCCTAAACTATAAGTATAATCTCCGTAGGGAGATAATATGACCGCCAAGAAAAAGCGCAAAAAACCCAAATTCAATCAAAATTCAGCTGTTAGATCCTCGATTCGTCGAGTTTTTTCTCGTTCACCTCACGTCATAGATACTTTAAAAAAAGCTCGTCGTGAACGTCCTTGGCATAGACAAGACGGAACTGTCGCAAAACGGCCGAGGGTAGAATATATTTGTTCGAATTGTAATGAATGGTTTATGGGTAAAGATGTCCAAGTTGACCATACAATTCCAGTTATAGACCCAGTTAAAGGGTTTGAGACCTGGGATACATTCGTAGATAGGGTGTTTTGCGCCATTGAAAACCTGACTGTACTGTGTAAACCCTGTCACAAGATCAAAACAGATGAAGAGAAGGCCATCAGGGCTATTCACCGTAAGAAAGCCAAACTAGCACTTAAGGAGTAAACAATGGCTGTAGATCTAGGAAAAGCAAAGAAAATTCTCAGTTCAACATTTCTAGAGGATAATGAGAATGTCTCAGAAGATCAGGCGGCAGCTTTAATCGTAAAGGCTGAACAGCAAATTAAAGGACTTCGAGAAGAAAAAGGGGCAGATGAACAATTGCAGGCAGCTGTTCAAATTAAGAAAGACCTAGAGTCAGGTTATAATAGCGCAATTAAATATGAGGAAGCTAAGATTCAGTATTTACTAGCTAAAGTTGAAGAAATCCAAGAAGGAACCGTTAATCCGCACGCTAGTTTCTAATCCTAATTTAGGGGCCTATTGTGTGATAAAATACCAGTAGGCCTCGTTAATTAGGAGTTAATATGTCTTTACGTACAGATTTTACAGGTGCTTTCGATACCAAGTTGGCCGAAGCACGAGCCGCTGGACTCACGTTTGTTACAACCACCAATTTAGCCGCTATTACTGCTGGCATGGCAGCCGCTGCCGGTCAAGGTAAAAAACAATTTACATTAAATTATAGTGTATCATACCAACCTTCTGATTTACGCCTTTTAGGCGATCTCTGGAGAGCATTTCAAACTGGTATCACTCAGGGCTTTGCTAGCGAAGATTTGATGATTAATGAAGTAACTGTTAAACTAAATACCGCTGATTCCTTATCTACAAGTGTTGATCTTGCCTTCGATTTCTGCGGCAAATAATAAACTAATATAATTCAAAATCTTTGTAGAATCCCCTGTGAAAGGGGTTTCTATGAATTTTTATATCTACGGCCATTACCGTAATGATACTGGTGAACTGTTTTATATAGGAAAAGGAACTTCTAAGAGAGCTTGGTCTAAACATGGCAGGAATTCTTATTGGCATAATATAGTTAAAAAGCATGATTATTTTGTTGAAATACTTCATGATGACTTATCTGAAGAAAAAGCTTTTAGTAAAGAAAAAGAATTAATAAAGAGTTTATCCCCATGTGCCAATATTGCATCGGGTGGTATAGGTGGCAATACATGGTCTAAGCTTCCAAAATCCCAAAAAGAAGAGTTAACTAAGGCTGCATCTCTTAGAGCTCAAGATTCTAATGGTGGTATTGCTAAGGCAGCAGAGTTACGTAAAGGACAAACTAAAAAAACCAATGATGGATTGATGAGAATGGCAACCCATCACTCAATATCTAATTCTGGAAAAGGTAATCCCATGTATGGTCGATCTTTTTGGAATGAAAAAAATAAGCAAGAAATAGATGTAATAAAACAGCAGATTTCTAAAACTTTAAAAAACACATATAAAAATAATCCAAGAAAATATAAAATAGTTGAGTGTCCATATTGTAAAAAAAGTGGTGGTCAATCAAATATGACTCGCTATCATTTTAACAATTGTAGGAAGAAATAGTATGTTATCTTTTGCCTTTATCGATGTAGAAACGACTGGTATGTATGCAGATAAGCATGATGTCATACAGCTTGCTTGCATACCTGTTATAAATGGTGTCCGTCAAGTTTCTTTTAATGAATTCTGTCAACCCACTAATTGGGAAGCCATAGATGAGGGTGCTATTCGAGTACACGGTATTACCCGTGAGATGATGAAGACTTTCCAAACTCAAGAAGAAATGTTGAACAAATTAATAAATTATCTAAAATCTTTTGATTCTAAATTTATAATTGCAGGTTATAACGTAGGTTTTGATAGACAGTTTGTGAGTGCTACATTCACTAAATGTGGACGACCACAAGATTTTTTCTCATTATTTGAGTTGCATGTTCATGATACTTATAAACGCGTTAGATCTATTAAGTCACAAATCAAAACAGAAAATCATAAATTAAGTACTCTAGCTAAACATTACGGTATTAATATAGATGCACATAATGCCCTTTCGGATATTGGTGCTACTATCGATATAGATGAAATAGTGGGCAACATCTTAGGTGAAGATAAGGAAACTGTAATTCGTGAGGCAGTGTCAATAGATACATCTATTAACTTTCCAGAACCAGCACAATTACACTTACACTCTAAGTATGGAATGGTTGAATCTATTCCATCTCCACAAGACTGGCTAAAATGGTGCGAAGATAATAATGTGCCAGCATTTAGTATTGTAGATCACGGATCGGCAATATCAATGTTTGATATGACTAGGTTGGAGAGCACTAAAGTTATTGGTATACCAGGTTGTGGCCTATACTTCTCAGTAGACCATATGCTGTATC
>Ga0307376_10005955_pt1 | contig 10877 bp, 7 predicted proteins | sample TR2MG_FD_202536 | JGI IMG/M metagenome (GOLD analysis project Ga0307376, IMG submission 202536) | Soil microbial communities from Risofladan, Vaasa, Finland - TR-2 | ecosystem: Environmental > Terrestrial > Soil > Coastal area > Acid sulfate soil | place: Finland: Risofladan, Vaasa | collected...
TTACGTTTCGGATTCGATTTGTCGGCTTCATATTTAATGGCGAACGAGGGTGCCTTAAAAGGCATTGGCTTGCCCATATCTTTTGATGACATCAATAAAGTTGCCCCCATCTGCCATCCGTCTGCCTCTTTGGGCGCGTATTTTTCATCAAATTCAGATGAAGCTTCACGGCCTGTCCGGTATAAAGCACCGGATGTAGCCGCCAGCAGTCCGTCTCCAGAGCAATCGATAAAGATTTTCGCGTTTATAGTATATTCTGTTTCGGTTGTTAGTTGCCAGCAACGGGCTGATTTTATTGTTGAACCCGACATCTCAGCTTCAATGGCCTGGGTGTTCAGCATCAGGTCAAGATTATTTTCCCGGTTTACAAAATCGTATAACACATGATCCCATACCGGAAATGATTCCTGTGGATTGTAAAAACGGTTAAAAAGTAGTATTTCTTCAATAATTCCTGTTTCCCTCTCGGCTAAATTATCTGGTTTTAATTCATTAACACCATTAACATGAACCCGCATTTCGCTGGAACTGTTACCACCCAAAACTGGTCGGTCCTGAACTAAAACTGTTTTTGAGCCATTGCGTGCAGAGGCCACAGCAGCACAAATACCGGACAGTCCACCACCCAAAACTGCCACATCGTAGTTAACAGTTTTCTTTCGATCGGGAATTTCCATTTTTCCGGTCGCTAATTGAAGCCATTTATCCGACTTTCTGTCCCCAATTTCCTTATTTTGTACAGAAGCCATACCAGCAACGGGTATAAGACCTGTAGCCAATGCCCCGACGGCTCCTTTTTTGAAAAATTCCCTCCGTTTCATTTCTTTTTCATCTCGTTAGCTTTCTCAGGAAGGTTTCCTTTCCAGCCTGCATTGAATTGAACCATAAGCTCTTCCACCAGCTCCGGTTTATTTCCTGCAATATTCTTTGTTTCTGCCGGGTCAGTTTTATGGTCGTATAGCTCTATAAATACTGGCTTACTTTCCGGCTGAATATAATCTTTCCACACCACAAAACGATATCTGTCCGTCCTCATAGCATATCCCATCAGGCGGTTTTCAAACAAATCACGATCCCATTTATCAGGCAACTGTGCTTTAATTCTACCTTCGACCTCGGTAATTAGTTCCCCGAAAAAAGTCTCACGCATGCCTGGTCTGAGGGCTATCGCCCCCCACTCCCTTAAGGCAGGAGTTGGAAACTGGCTAAAGGCTGCTTTTTTCCATTTTCGATTCGGGTTTTCCAACAGAGGAGCATAGCTCTTGCCCTCTAAATGGGCAGGAAGTGCGAGGCCGGCCAATTCACAAAGAGTTGGGTAGATATCAACCAGTTCAACCAGTGCATCCGTTTTTGCTCCACGGTTTTTGTCGGGCATATCCGGCATCCACATTATCAGAGGAACCCTTGTGGCAATCTCGTAGTTGGTTGCTTTTCCCCAAATCCCCATATCGCCAAGATGCCAACCGTGATCCCCCCAAACTACTATGATAGTGTTTTCGAGAACACCTGACTCTTTCAAAACATCGACCATACGCCCTAACTGGGCATCAATATAACTTACACAAGCCAGGTAAGCATGCTTCAATGTTCTTGCCATCACAGTATCAATAGGTCCATCTTTAGGAATTCCGGACCGTACACGAAGCTCAAAGGAAGCGTGAAGCCCCATGGCTGCACAGTTTTCAGGGGCATTTGTTTCTGTTGCAAGTGGAATCTCATCTTCATTGTACAAGTCCCAATATTTTTTGGGAGCTATCCAATTAAGATGTGGTTTATGGAAACCAAGCCCCAGAAAGAAGGGCTTCCCCGAATTCTCTTCAAGCATATTTTTTAATGTCGCTATGGCCAGGTCAGTATTATATCCATCGATATAGGTCTGATCCGGCACATCGGCACATTCGTAAGCAGGACCACTTGCCAAACCATAGTGTGCCTGTTCTCCATATTTTGCAAACATTTCTTTTCTATCTTTTTCAAGGATATCTTTGTTTTTAGCAAGTGCAAACCCAACCGGTTTTGGGAGCGCTTTAATGGCAGGATCATCATATGAGGGCTTGCGACTCCATGAAAGTTCATCGTCCGTATCGATGCCATGAAAAATTTTACCAAAGTAAACGGTTTCGTAACCATTGGCACGAAAATGCTGAGGAAGCGTAACTATGTCCGGCTGTTTCCCTTCCCGAAACAGTGTATAGTTATGAATAACACCAATCGATTCAGGACGGGCACCAGTCATGATGCTAGCCCGTGACGGTCCGGAAATCGCCTGTTGGCAATAGGCTCTGTTAAATAGCAGACCATCTTTGGCTAATGCATCAAGGTTCGGAGTTATTGCGATTGGAGATCCGTAGCACCCAAGCTCAGGGCGAAGATCGTCAACGGCGATGAAAAGGATATTTGGCCTGCCATGAACCGTTCGAAGGGGTTTATCCTTTGGTTTGCACGACTGAATACTGGTGCATACAAGTGCGAGCGGGATAATGGAGCTAATTATATTCATTGTGTTTTTTTTAGTGATACATTTTTGTATTTTGAATTAATAGTTGTGTAATTTAAAAAAAATGTCATACCATTCTGTCTTAATACTAAGTTAGAGGCTTTGATTGTATGGAAAACTCTATAAATTTGGCTGTTAAGATTTTTTTTATTCCAAAATCACAGGTATAAATACGGTCATTTCTGAGTCACCCCGGTTACTCCAGGCGTAGTAAGGTACAAACTGAGTTTTGACCGTTTTAAAAGTTGGGTTTTTCATGGTTCTGTACATACCTTCTTTATTGTCTTTTCTTAACAATACTTCGCCTTTGATTGTAGAAAGGCCGCCTAAAAAGTCAGGACGATATTCAGCTTTCAAAGCAGCATTGCCTCTGATATACACCTCAAGGATTTTTGCATCATTGGGTAAATCAGGAGATTCAATACAGTAGACTATCGGGCCGCGTTTAATGGCCACCTGGTTACGAACCTCCTCAATACGTTGATTCCCTTCGACAAATGTGATATTCATTGGCATATCCAATGTTAGTACATCACCCTTTTTCCAGCTTCGTTCAATTTTTGCAAACGCTCCGGGAACAACTTTTACACCTGCATCCTTACCGTTAACAATTACTTTAGAACCTTCAGCCCATGAGGGTATTCGCAATAATACCTCAAAAGCATCTTCTTTGCACTCTTGCATGGTAATCTTTATCGTGCCATTCCAGGGATATTGAGTTTCCTGGGTAAGTTTCAATGAAGAGCCATCCATCAATTTTGTTTCTAGTTTATTTCCACCATAAAGGTTAACTGCAAGACCATTTTCTGACAGACTATAAGCCCAGCCTGATACCTGGGCAATAGTCCGAACCAGATTTGGAGGACAGCAGAAGCATTTGAGATATGGTTGACGGATTGGAAATTCAGTATTCATTTTTTCATAATCCCTTACACCATGAATCTTTCGAAGTGGATTTGCATAATAATAATCTTTCCCTTCGATGCTAATACCCGAAAGGGCGCTATTGTAGAGAACCAGCTCCACGACGTCGGCATATTTTGACTCACCATGCAAACCTAACATACGGTAGCTGAACATTGCGTTACAAATGTTTGCACAAGTTTCATTGTATGCGGTCATGTTAGGCATCATATATTCATCGATGAATCCCTCTTCAATCTTGTCCCTATTCGTTGATGCCCCATAATGAGTCTGTCCGACAGCTCCGGTAACGTACATCTTTTTATCGGTTACGTTTTCCCAAAGCCTGTCTAACGCGTCAACCAATGCTTTTTCACCAGTTTCGGCAGCCACATCGGCAGCTCCGGCATAATAATACAATGCAAGTACAGCATGGCCAACAGCTTCGGTCGATTCGCGCAAGGGGGTACGTTCCTGAACCATATCCCCGATCGGGTAACCAATGGTTGCCAGGGTTTCCTCCACTTTGTATTTGCCACGGTTGTTAATAAATTTCTCTGCCAGATCCAGGTATTTCTTATCTCCAACTGTACGGTATAATTCAACCAGGCCCATAATTTGTGTTTGGTTAAAGCCGAAACGCACATACTTTTTATCATCGGGCATAAAGTAGCTATAGAGAAGGTCAGCGTTTTTAACCGCGATATCCAGAAAATTCAGTTTCCCGGTTACACGGTAATGAATACATGCACTGGTATATAAGTGACCTGAATTGTACATTTCGTGATACTTACGGTTTTCGTAACGAGAAATACCGGGGTCGATTTGAATTTTGGTGTGGATATAACCATCTTTTTCCTGAGCCTTGCTGATGATTTCGATAATATCGTCCAACTCTTTCAATAATTTTTTATCGCCGTTCTGGGCATAAACATACGTTACCGCTTCCATCCACTTGTAAAAATCGCCATCGTGCCATGCGAAGCCTTCGTGTTTGCCTTCTTTCAACCCGGCAGCGATTTTGAAGTTATTTAAACCGTGACCAACATCACCACACAATAACTCACCCATATAAGGAACCATTGTTTCTTCACAAACTTTGAACTTATCGGCCCAAAATCCGGTAGTCCACTTACAGTCGCCAATGTTGATGCTCCTCAGTTTTACATTGGGACTTATCGAGTTATTGATGGTTCCATGTTCCTGTGCATTGGTTAAACTCATCATAAAAACACTACATAAGAAAATTATCAGTTTTTTCATCTTTATTTTTTTTATCGGGTTGAATGAAAAGTATGTAAAAAAATTTATTATACTTCATTTAGAATTACCCTATGTAAATAAAACTGAATGAAATGGATCGGTATTGTTGGAATTTATCCGGTATTTACATTATTTTACCTCATTTAAATATAAGTTTTTTGAGCAGGTCACATGCTAAGAAAATATTGACCATAAGAAAAACTTAATGCCCTAAAAAGGGAAATAAGAAAAAATATTTAAGATTTATCCATGAATAGCACTATCTTGATTCAAAATTCTGAAGATATGTTGCTATCGCATTTGCAATGTCTTTTCCAAAAAGTCTCGCATTTTGAGGCAATACCATTTGTCCGTTATTATTTGCATAAGGAATCTTAATAGTTGAGGCAAAATATGGTATTCCACCCAGCTCGGAAGTCCATTCCCTGAACCCTTTCCTTTCACTTTCTTTTTCATTTGGCACATTCCACCCCGTACCATATTCGATAATGGAGTTTGTTGGATGGAGTTTTAATATTCCATGATTTTCTTCTTTGAGGACTTCCAAAAACGCTTTTTGTTTTGTTGCCAATTCCTGGTCTTTTGCCCCAACAATATAAATTGTTTCAGCCCACTCTCCTCTAAGGCCGGGGCAATGTAAATCAAGGGCCATATTTAGATTGTTCTGAGCCCATTCGGGTAATTGCTGGCGAATTGCTGCAGTGCTTTTATAGATGCTTTCACCATTATAATCTACATTGTGGTCCCAGGGTATCCGGCTTTTCCCCTGGTCGCCATCTTCAACCCCATCAATATCGATAAACGGCACAATAAAGAATGCCACGTTCTCCCTTAGCCATTTCATGGAATTTCCATCACCGTGTAGAACCGACTCAATAATTCCTTCCAAAACATAGTTTGCCATTGCTTCGCAAGCATGATGCCTGGCAGTTAACGACACCTTATATTTATTGGTTGTTTCAGTATTTTGAATAATTATCTTTTCAATATTCCTACCCTTATCTGATGTCGTTAATGGCTCAACTTTAATAAGCGGGCTGTCTTGTAAAGAGGAAATTAAATTATCAAAATTTGATTGAAGATATGGAATTATGGAACTAAACAGTACCTCTTCCACATCCTTATTGAATGTATATTGAAAGTGTTTACTATCAGTACTGACTCTATCATATAGCCATTGCCAGTTTTCACCTCCATCTATACTAAAAGCCGGTCCGAAAGGTCCAACATGATTACCGGGAAAATTAAAATGAAGTGTTTTATTACCTGCCTCGGATACCCTGAAATACCAATAAAACCAATCACGTTTTGTATCTCTAAGGTCCGGGCGCACCCACACTGTATCTCCCTGGAGGGTATAATAAAGTGAACTTGTGGCCTTTGTGTCATTTATAATAATATTTCCGCCTGGAAAATCAGTATCAACAATGAAATTCTGCCCATTCGTTACATAAGAATTACTTAATAAGAATGTAACAAATAGTACTATGCTATATTTGATTTTAATGTAATAGAAATCGTTTATTTTTCCCCCCATAATTAAAGGTATCTTAGAAAACCAATTGTAAATATAATTACCTGATTATTAATAATATAATCTTATATTTATTAATGTTTTTCATTTTTCCAACTTAAAGATAAGCAAATCATAAATAACATTAATCCGCTCGGACTATTTGGTTATCATATTTTAGGGAAGTCCCTCCACTCATCATCCTCCAGCGGAATTCTGCCGGGTGCAGTTGTATCATTTTGTAAATAGAATTTCCAACCAAAATTAAAGTCAGCTTCCCGCTTAAAATCGGGGCCTTTGTTGCACGAAATTGCTCCAATTATCAGCACAGAAACTAAAAAATATGTTTTCATGTGTAAATAATTTTGTTTCTTTCAACCAATACAAAGACTATATTATTGATTGATTTTTTCTATTTCCAGACAACAGGCATAAAAACCGTCATTTCACCCTGTCCTCTATTACTCCATGCGTAGTAAGGAATAAAGGTGGTGGGTACCAATATCCATTCTGGTTCTGTAATCTCATGATACAGTCCTTTTTCATAAGTCGGACGTAATAACACATTTCCGGTAATAGCAGTAACTCCACCTAAGAATTCCGGGCGATATTCAGGAGTTAACTTTGAATTATACGGAAGATAAACATCCGATATTTTTGTATTTTCAGGTAAATCAGGAGATTCAATACAATAAACTACCGGACCACGTTGGATAGCTGCTTCATTGCGTACTTCTTCGATAAGTGGGTGACCTTCAATTAACTTAATATCCATTGGCATATCTACAGAAATAACGTCACCCTTCTCCCATTTTCGTTCTATTTTTACGTAGGTTCCAGGTTTCACTTCAGCACCTGCATCGTTTCCATTTACCATAACTTTTGTTCCTTCTGCCCATTCAGGGATTCGAAATAACAATTTAAAAGGTTCATTTTTACATTTTTGCATTGTGATTTTCACTTCACCTTCCCAAGGGTATTGAGTTTCCTGAGTCAACTGGATTTCTGAGCCATCCAACATTATTGTGGCCAGTTTATTTCCGCCATACAGGTTTACTGCAATCCCATTTTCTGCTAAACTGTAGGCCCATCCGGATACTTTAGCGATGGTCCGAACCACGTTTGGCGGACAGCAAAAACCCATCTGGTGGGTCCAGCGTGCCGTATCGCGCATATGGGCAGGAGGAATACCCTCTACTCTTCGTAATGGATTTGTATAGAAAAAATGCTTCCCGTCCAGACTGATTGGCGAAAGAGCGCTATTGTATATTACCCTTTCTAAAACATCCAAATACTTGGGATCACCTGTAACATTGAACAGTCGCCAGTTCCACATTCCGACTCCAATATTTGCACAGGTCTCATTATACGCAGTGGTATTATTAAGCTGATAATCATGACTATAAGCCTCCCAAACCACATCCCTATATGGTGTAACCCCCGTATGCATGGAACTGACACCTCCGGTAATATACATTTTTTTGTATATCATACTTTCCCATATTCGCTCAAGTGCCTCAAATAGAGGTTCGTCTCCTGTTTCTGCATAAACATCGGTGGCCCCGCAGTATAAATAATTCCCACGGACAGCATGGCCGACGGCTTCAGTTTCTTCACGCAATGGGGTACGGTCCTGGCGTGCAGCTGTTCCAAGGCCTACTCTAGAATTGTTCCTTCTGTATGCAACATCACCGGTTCCCTGCATGCTGACAAACTGATCGGCTAAGTCCAGATATTTTTTATCTCCTGTTGTCCTGTAAAGTTCAACAAGTCCCATAATGCTGGAATATCCCAGAAAATGCTTATCTGTATTCATAAACGTTTCACAAAGACAATCGCCTGCCTTTTTTGCAACATCGAGGAGGGTGTGTTTGCCTGTTGCCCTGTAGTGGATGCATCCGGCTGTCATTAGATGTCCCATATTATACGTTTCATGATCCTGTACACTCTGAAAACGCTCCTTGCCAGGAATGGTCATTTGTGTATTGATGTACCCGTCTGGTTTTTGGGCTTTACCAATATACCCAATGACTTCATCCATTAACTGGTTTAATTTCTCATCTTTAGTAACCGCATAAACATATGCGACACCTTCTAACCATTTATATGTATCGCCATCAAGCCAATTGGTCCCTCCATGTTCCCCTGTTGCAAGACCACCAGCAATAAGAAAATTCTGTTTGGAATGCATGATAGATGGATCACTAAATAAGTCCCACATGTTTGGAATCCCGACTTTGTGCATAAGCTCCAATTTATCTGCCCAAAAGCCTTCATTCCACTGGCAATCGTCAATATCGACACTCTTAAGCTTCATATATGGACTATCTGAATTGTTAATGATCCCGCGCTCCTGAGCATAGGAAAGGTTAATCATTAAAATACTGCATAATAGAATTAAAAGCTTTTTCATTTTTTAGATTTTATATTATTTCAATTAATATTTACTCCAATGGATGCGAAAAATATTTGTACACATCACATCGCAACATTTCTTGTTTGAAGTAAATGGAATATGGTGGATCGGTATTGGTGAAACTTATCCTGTTATTGCAATATTTTACCTCTTTGAAAATATAGTTTTTTGGGCATAGCGGCTGAACAGGTGCAAAGCTTCCCATATTTTTGTTTTTCATGTCCATGTGAAAATATTTCGACACTTTTATTGGCAAATGTACCAGGGATGTAAGCTCTCATATTTGAACATGCTCAAGTTCTTTGTTGGAGCGGTTTATTCCATCTTAGATGTCCATTTATTCCTAGTAGGAATCGTTGGATGTTTGTGTTTCTTATGCGTAATGATGATTTTCTACAAATACCCCCCGGGGTATCCCTAAATTCCTTAAATTTGATCCTGCATGAGGAATAATCTTGAAATTAATTAATAAACTATATAGATTCATGACAAACTTTTCCCTATTTTTAATTAATTTTTTATCATTTCAAATACTTACATTATAATACTATTAAAATTCTGTTTTATGAAAGTATTTTCAGGTATTGTTTTGCTGTTTCTTACTATTGTCCTTTCTGGTCAGGACAAAAAGTTGCTTACACCAACTCCTCCAATGGGATGGAACAGTTGGAACTGGTTCGGAAAAACTGAGATTAACGAACAAAACATGCGGGAATGTATCGATGCCATTGTCGATCAGGGTTTATTGGATGCCGGGTACAAATATTTTGTGATAGATGGTGGATGGAGAGATACCAAACTTGGTCCTGATGGTGAATTATTGGCGCATTCCGTTAAGTTTCCGCATGGTATGAAAGCATTGGCTGACTATGCCCATTCGAAAGGTTTAAAATTTGGCTTACATACAGTGCCTGGAACACACGATTGTGGCGGTGATTTAGTTGGTGGTTTTGGACATGAAGAAGTGCATATAAAACAATTTGTTGATTGGGGCCTTGACTTTATTAAATTGGATAAATGCAGATATACAGATGGATGGAACGAAGAACTTGTCGAAAAGACCTACCGGAAATGGAGTGATTTGTTGAGTAAGTGTGGTAGAGATATTGTATTAAGTATTAGTGCCTATCAATGGCGTGACTGGTATCCACAGGTTGGACAAATGGCCAGAACAACCAGGGATATAACAGCTAAATGCAATACTCCGGAAGGAGCGCTGTTCGATCCTCCCGCAGATCTCAAAAAGCGCTTTCTCAGTGTAATGGAGATTGCCGAGATAAATAATAAATCAGCTGAATTTGCAGGAAATGGTTATTGGAACGATCCTGATATGCTAGCAACCGGAGAACAGGGACTCTCGCTTGACGAGCAAAAATCTCATTTTGCATTGTGGTGTATTATGTCGTCACCTTTGGTATTAGGGAATGACCCGCGGAAAATGACCACAGATGAAAAGGAAATTATTCTGAACAAGATCGCAATTTCAATCGACCAGGATCCCTCAGAGCAGGGGAAAAGAATAAAAAAAGATGGAGACATTGAAGTTTGGCTAAAACAGATAAAAGATGGTCAAAAGGCATTATTGATACTGAACAGGAACAGCAATGAAATTAAGGATTATAAACTGGATCTTTCGGAATTTGGAATCAGTGAGAAGGTTAGAAATATCACTGATGTTTATTCTGGCGTTAAAATGGAACCTATAAAAGAAAGTCTTTCGTTTAAAATTAACCCTCATGCTTGTATTTTCCTGAAAGTTGAAAAAGGAAATAACAAAAATATCAAATAAGAACATTATGGACATTAAACAACTTTCGGATGATATGAATTTAAAACGGTGTGGAACCAAAAACTCTTTAATCAGATTATCAGGAGTTGCTGTTTTTACTTTGATAGCAGCATCTAACCATAATAAAGTTGAAACTACACACCCCAATATTTTATTCGCGATTGCCGATGATGCCTCATGGAAACATTTTGGGGCGTACGGTTGTAAGTGGGTCAGAACCCCTGCGTTCGATCGGGTGGCACAAAGAGGTATTTTGTTCACAAATGCATATACTCCAAATGCAAAGTCTGCACCATCCCGGGCTTCCATTCTTACCGGACGAAACAGTTGGCAACTGGAAGAAGCCTGCAATCATTCTCCACACTTCCCGGCAAGGTTTAAAACCTATGCTGAAGCTCTGGGTGAAAATGGATATTTTGTAGGGAGTGTTGCAAAAGGATTTGCGCCTGGTGATCCGGGTAAAATAAACGGAAAGGATCGTGAACTCACAGGACCT
>Ga0307376_10005957_pt1 | contig 10876 bp, 11 predicted proteins | sample TR2MG_FD_202536 | JGI IMG/M metagenome (GOLD analysis project Ga0307376, IMG submission 202536) | Soil microbial communities from Risofladan, Vaasa, Finland - TR-2 | ecosystem: Environmental > Terrestrial > Soil > Coastal area > Acid sulfate soil | place: Finland: Risofladan, Vaasa | collected...
AGGGCGGCTGCGCCGGCGAGGTCGGGCCGCCCGCCGCGCGACACCACTGCCGAGATTTTATTTTCCAACTTTGCAGCAGCCTGTAAAGCTGCAGCCGCACCGGTGCTGGCACCGAAGTATCCCAGTCTCAAATCTTTGGTCCCTGGATTATTTTTCAGCCATTCGGTCGCTGCGATCAGGCGTGTTGTGAGCAGCGCGATGTCGAAGCGCGTTTCGTAAGTCCGATCTTCTTCTCGTGTCAACAGATCGAACAGCAGTGTGCCGATGCCGTGTTGTTGCAGAACTTCGGCGACATAGGTATTGCGCGGGCTGAAGCGGCTGCTGCCGCTGCCGTGGGCGAACAGCACGACGCCGTTTGCGGACGGCGGCAGAATCAGTTCGCCGTCAAGTGCGACGATTCCTGCAGGTATATGTATTGTGTTCATGTTGTTCCCCCGATCAAGAAAACAAAGCGATGTTGAGCAGATTTTCCAGCGAATTATTTCATTGTCCGGTCTGAAGTTGTGTTGATTGATATCATGCAGAGCAGCAAAAAATCAGGATTGGCGGAGCAGTTTGGGTATATATGAAGTCGAGTATAATCATTTTAGCGGATTTTGTTGAATGAAGCTTCCATGCTAATCGTGTTTATTCATTCCATATTTAGGCTCGTATTTCTGATGAACTGTCGATAATTGGCATGACTATCGCTTCTAAACAGGTTGCCCGGCCGAATCATGCTTAGCCTCAACGTGAAATTTCTAAGCTATCCGTTGATGGACCGTTGAGATCGGTCTCATGTCACACTGAGATACTCAAACAAGAAAGCTATTCTTATGCCCCTGAATTTCAAATCATACGATACGGAAAATTTCTATGATGAACTGATCGATTCTGCCGGACAACCTCGGACAGGCGCCAGGATACTGGTTGAGCGCATCGAATCCTTGCCCGATGGTGATATTCTGGCGCGCCAGAAAGCGGCCGAGGTTGCCATGTACAACATGGGCATCACCTTTACTGTCTACGGTAGCGATGAAGGAACCGAAAAAATATTTCCGTTTGATATCGTTCCCCGCATCGTGGAAGCGCATGACTGGAAATATATCGAACGCGGCCTGAAGCAGCGTATCCATGCACTGAATCTGTTCATTGACGATATCTACCACGACCAGAAAATCCTCAAGGACAAGGCCATCCCGGCTGAAATAATCCTCTCCGCCACCTCGTTCCGGCCGCAATGCGTCGGACTGGATGTACCGCGCGGAATCTGGTGCCACATCACGGGGACCGATCTGGTCCGGGACAGCGACGGACAGCATTACGTGCTGGAGGATAATCTGCGTTGCCCGTCCGGCGTGTCTTACGTGCTGGAAAACAGGCAGATACTCAAGCGGACTTTACCTCTGGCATTCGAGGCTTCGCGGGTGCGCGCTGTAGACGATTACCCGGCCCGGTTGCTGGAAACGCTGCAGTACCTCGCACCCGATCACGTGTCTTCACCCACCGTCGTGGTGCTGACCCCGGGTATGTACAACTCGGCCTACTTCGAGCATTCGTTCCTTGCCCAGCAAATGGGTGTGGAGCTGGTGGAGGGCAGTGACCTGGTCGTGATGGACGGTTTCGTCCATATGCGAACCACACGGGGTTTCCAGCGTGTGGATGTGATATACCGCCGCATTGACGACGACTTTATCGACCCAAAGGCATTTCGCGCCGACTCCGTGCTGGGCGTGCCGGGTTTGATTGATGTATACCGCAGCGGCCGGGTGGCACTCGCCAATGCCCCGGGCACCGGCATTGGCGATGACAAGGCCGTGTATGCCTATTTGCCGCAGATCGTCCAGTATTACCTGGGTGAAGACATGATCCTGCCCAACGTGCCCACCTATATCTGCGCGGATAAAAAAGAACGGGAATACGTGCTGGCCAATCTGGACAAGCTGGTGGTCAAGGCCACCAATGAGTCCGGCGGATACGGCATGCTGGTCGGCCCGCATTCCACCAAGGCGCAACAGGCCGAGTTTGCCGGGCTGATCCGAAATAATCCTCGCAACTATATTGCACAGCCAACGCTCGCCCTTTCGCGCGCACCGGTTCTGATGGAAGATCATTTCGAGGGGCGTCATATCGATCTCCGCCCATACATACTTTATGGCAAGGATATTTATGTCATGCCGGGCGGATTGACGCGTGTGGCCCTGAAAAAGGGCTCGCTGGTGGTCAATTCCTCGCAAGGCGGGGGCAGCAAGGATACCTGGGTGCTGAGCGAATGAATGGAACCGAAATGAAACTTAAAAGGAGTAAATCAGCATGCTGAGCCGGGTCGCCAATTCGATCTACTGGATGAGCCGCTATCTGGAACGGGCAGAAAATGTTGCGCGCTTTATTGATGTCAATCTCAACCTTACCCTGGATATGCCGGTTGAAATCGGTGAACAGTGGGCTCCGCTGGTCAACATCACCGGCGATTTTGAGCTGTTTAACAAGCGCTATCGTGTCCCCACGCGTGAAAACGTCCTGCATTTCCTTACCTTCGACCGGGAAAACCCGAACTCAATCCTGAGTTGCGTTCGCCATGCGCGCGAAAATGCACGCTCGGTACGTGAAATAATTTCCTCGGAAATGTGGGAGCAGGCCAACCATTTCTACCTGCTGGTCAAGGATGCCGCCAAGAACAAATCGGTGATCGAGAATCACACCGAATTCTACAGGGCGGTAAAGATGCAAAGTCACCTGTTTGACGGAATTACCGAGGCGACCATGTCCCATGGTGAAGCGTGGCATTTTTTGCAGGTGGGCGAACTGCTGGAACGAGCCGACAAGACATCGCGCATCCTGGACGTCAAGTATTTCATCCTGCTACCCGAAGCGCAAGCTGTTGGTACTGCCATAGACAACATTCAGTGGGCGGCGCTGCTTAAATCGGCAAGTGCGCTGGAAATGTATCGCAAGCACTTTAAGCAAATCGATCCGTTCAAAGTGGCCGATTTTCTGATATTGAACCGCGAATTTCCACGTTCAGTGCTATCCTGCCTCGACCGCGCCGCACTTTCCCTGCATGCCATCACGGGTTCTTCACTGGATGCATTCAGCAATAAAGCCGAGCAGGGTTTGGGCCGGTTGCTCGGGGACCTGAATTACACGCAGATCGACGAGATCATTCACGGTGGGTTGCACGAATTTCTCGATGGACTGCAAAACAGGCTGAACTGGATAGACGATGCGATCTACGAAACTTATTTCACACTGCGGCCGTTGACTGGAAATAACACCCACCTTACTCAAGAGCAATAAAACCACATGACATTTTGTGCTGCGATCAAGATCGAAGATGGCCTGGTTGGCATCTCTGACACACGTTTGACTTCCGGGGCAGAACGCACCACTGCTCGCAAAGTAACCATACATCAGCACGGGGATCATTCCATGTTCCTGATGACCTCCGGGTTGCGTTCGGTGCGCGACAAGGCGCTGACCTACTTCGAGGAGGTGATCGAGGAAAAGGATACCAATTTCGACAAGCTGTACAAGGCGGTGAATGCGTTTGCCGAGCAGGTGCGTATCGTAGCCAACGAAGACAAGGAAGCGCTCAAGGAAAGCGGGTTGGATTTCAACCTGTTTTCCATCATTGGCGGGCAGCTGGAGAAAGACAAGGAACACAAACTCTACATGCTCTACCCGCAAGGTAACTGGGTGGAGGTGGGGAAAGGGTCTCCCTACTTCCTGATCGGCGAGTCGAGTTACGGGAAGCCTATCATCGATCGGGTGCTGCATTATGAATCTTCAATGGATATGGCTCTAAAACTTGCCTACCTTGCATTCGACTCGACACGCATCAGCGCTGTCGACGTCGACTTTCCCATTGATATCGTATTGTACAAACGCGACTCTTTCGAGATCGTCCAGCATCGGTTCGAGCGCGAGGACCTGCAGCATTTGCCGGAATGGTGGCAGAACCGTTTGCGAAGATCGGTGGAGGAAATGCCGGACGAATGGGTTAATATTGCCCTTGATAAGCTGTTGCCAAAAAAATAGCACAGCGACGATGCTTTTCGAAATAGCGCATCGTACCCGCTACCATTACAGCCAACCGGTATTTTTGGAACCCTTCACCGTCAGGCTCCGTCCCCGCTGTGATGCCAGCCAGACCCTGCGCAGCTACCGCATCGAGGTCGCCCCCGTTCCCAGCGGAATGAGCCACTGTCTCGGGCTTTACGGAAACAGCAATGAAACCATCTGGTTCAGCGGCTTGCACGACAATCTGCTGATCGAAGTCCACACGCTGGTGGAAACACATCACGGCAACACGTTCGATTTTTTTGTCACCGATCCGGCCGCGCTGACCTTGCCGCTTGAATATGAACCGCAACTCGCCCGAGTACTCGGCCACTATTTGGTTCGCGAGAGTGATCATCCCGATTTGGCGGCATTTGCACGGGAAATGATGCAGGCGGCCAGGCATGAAACGATTCTGTTCCTGACTATGCTGGCTGAAGCGATATACCAGCGCCTGGAATACATGCTGCGTGAACACGGCGACCCATGGACCCCGCAAGAGACCCTGAAACAAGGGAAGGGGTCGTGCCGTGACGCTGCGATGTTGTTCATCGACATCTGTCGCAGTGTGGGTATCGCCGCACGCTTTGTCAGCGGTTATTGCATCGCTGACGCTGCCGCAGGTGGTGATATGCATGCCTGGGCCGAGGTATACCTGCCGGGAACCGGTTGGCGCGGGTTTGATCCGAGTCGCGGCTTGTCGGTGAATGACGATTATGTTGCAGTGGCCGCCGGCCAGCTTTCCCGGGACGCCGCACCGACCCTGGGCAAGTTCAGGGGAGAAGCGATATCATCCATGCATGCCGAAATATCGGTCAGCGTTCTTGAAAGCAGTACTTCCACCCTCTATCGATCCCGCTAGACAATCACCTCATGAAGCATGCCTTGCCCCGTTTTCCCCATATCGGGATGTGGCCCATTTCTGACATATCACCGTGTGTCAATGCACAACAAGCAGACCCAACACGATCAGAAATAAAATCAACCCGATAAAAAGCAGGATGCTGCGCCAGATGCTGGTATCCACGGTCTTCTCCCTTTAGAGACGGCTATATGCCCTGTTAAATCAATTTCCCCCGGACATTATAACGGGGATGCGACGCGCCCCGAACGCTTTGGTGAATCTCTCGTATCGCCCTGCTATTTTGGCATGGCAATCCGGGCAATGTCCGTCTGCTGTAAGGCGGTATTGTTCGATCTCGTACCAGTCGCGCACAATAAGGGTGCCATGGCAGGACGGGCAATGCGTGGTATCCCCGGCACGGTTATGCACGTTGCCGGTATAGACATGCTGCAATCCGGCAGACTTGGCGATATTCCACGCCTGTACCAAGGTGTCCGGCGGCGTGGCAGTTATGCCGGTCATCTTGTAGTCCGGGTGAAACGCGGAAAAGTGCAGCGGCACGTCCGTGCCGAGTTCCTTCGCGATCCATTCGCTCATCTTGCCGATCTCGTGTGCACTGTCGTTGTAGCCGGGGATCAGCAACGTGGTGATCTCCAGCCATACTCCGGTTTCCTGTTTCAGGTATTTCAGCGTGTCCAGAACCGGTTGCAGATGCGAACCGGTCTGCTTGACATAGAATTCGTCGGTGAACGCCTTCAGGTCGACGTTGGCAGCATCCATCTTCGCGTAAAAATCGCGGCGCGGCTGGTCGTGCATATAGCCTGCCGTGACGGCCACCGCCTTGACGCCGCGCTCGTGGCAGGCATCAGCCACGTCCATTGCATATTCGGCGAAAATAACCGGGTCGTTGTAGGTGAATGCGACACTCTTGCAGCCGAGCTGCTCGGCGGTGCGCGCAATTGCTTCCGGCGTGGCCTGGTCGGCGAGCTTGTCGAAGCTGCGTGATTTCGAGATGTCCCAGTTCTGGCAGAATTTGCAGGCGAGGTTGCAGCCCGCGGTTCCGAACGACAGGATGCTGCTGCCCGGATAGAAATGATTCAGCGGTTTTTTCTCGATCGGGTCGACACAGAAACCCGAGGAGCGGCCATAGGTGGTCAGCACCATGGTATCGCCGACACGGCCGCGCACGAAGCATGCGCCGCGCTGCCCCTCGTTCAGCTTGCAATCGCGCGGGCACAGGTCGCACTGAATGCGCCCGTCATCCAGCTTGTGCCAGTATTTGGCCGGATATTGTTCGACGATGCTGATTGGTTCATCCATGGTGCTGTTCCTCCGCCTGCCCGGCCGATTGCTTTTCGGATTCGCTCCATTTGGTCACGGTATAGCGCGACAGTTTCACATCCTCCGCCCAGAAATCATCGGGCAGCCCGGCCTTGCGCCTAAGCATCGCGAGAAAATCGCGCGGCCGGGCGAGGTTTTCCCAGACCTGCGGCAGGAAGGTGCTGCGATACCTGCCGTATTCGAAGATGATGCCGTCCACGCCTGGCCGCATTTGTGCCAGCGCATCGGCTTCGCCGCGCACCTGCATTTCCTGCGATTTGGAGAGCAGCGAGACTTCGACAGTGGTGATGTCGAGTTCTTCAACGGTCAGCGGCGTGAAGCGCGGATCGCGCAGCGCGGCGGACACTGCGTTGCTTTTGAGGTCGGCGAGCAATGGCCGGTGTGCCTGCAGTGAGCCGATGCAGCCGCGCAACTCGCCGGATTGGGTCAGCGTGACGAAACATGCGCCATGCTCGGCCAGCCACGGCGCCGTTTCATCCGCCGGACAAGGCACTTTCAGCACGCGCGAGATTTCAGCGCGTGCGATCGTCAACAGGATGTTCCCTCTTCCGCTGTTCATTGCTGCACTCCTTTTTCGGTAAATGCGAACGATGCGTAGCCGACCACCCGGTCGCGGCTGCCGGCGGTGTCGCCGGAGTTGCGCAGATCAAGCAGATGCGGAGTCAGATGGCGCTGTTTTGCAGCGATGATCAGGCCACTAACCGGAGTGCCACCGCAGGCGTGATCGTGCGCGATGGGCTGGTGCAGCTTGAGGATGGACTGCGCGGTTTCATTATCCACGCGTTGTGCATCGCTGTATGGCAGATAGTGCGACAGGTCGGAACTGACCACGATCAGCGTCTCTTCACCGCCCCATACAGCCTCCAGCACTTCTGCAACCTCCTCAGCGGTGGCCATGCCCACCGCCAGCGGCAACAGCTTGAAATCGGCCAATACACTTTGCAGGAAGGGCAGTTGCACTTCCAGCGAATGTTCCAGTGCGTGCGCCTCCGCGCTTACGGTAACCTGCGGCAAGCGTGCGATCGCGGCGGCGGCTGACGCGTCCAGCATAACCCGACCCAGCGGCGTCTCGAACGCATCCGCACCCGGCAATGCCAGACCGCGCACCGCGACCCGATGGGTCGGTCCGAGCAATACAACACGCCGGATTTGTGCCGCATAAGGGCGCAAAGCGGCGTACGCCGTTGCGGCGATCGCGCCCGAATAGACGTATCCGGCGTGCGGCACGATCAGCGCTTTCGGCGCCAGATCGAACTGGCGTGCCAGGGCAAGCAACTGCTGCACCTCATTAGCCAGACGACGGTTGTCGGCTGGATAGAACATCCCTGCAACAGCTGCGGGACGGATTGTAGACATAACGACCTCCATTAGTTTCTGGAGGTATATATGAGGGCAATTTCGTCTGTATCAATAACGCAAACACGAAATTCCGTTGCAACCGGGCATGAAACGAAGCGGATTGCAGCATTACAGCCTTTTGCCACACCGGCCTGGCGGACCAAATCGGCGGGGAAAACTCATAACCATTTATGATAGTCAGAGGCACAGTTAGTTCGGGTCAGGGTATGTGATTTAAGTCAGATACTTATCCAGGCAAGATGGATACGCTGATCATAGAAAGACTCCAGTCGGCAAGCCTGTTAAGTGCTGCCGGTTTGGGGGTTGAAACGATGGCGCGGTGTTTTTCGTCAATTTTAAGGAAATGATCATGCTGGAAAAGGAATTGGCAATTTCTGCATTAATGGGCTCATTGAGGTTTGCCGGTGGCTATGCAATCGCGGCCGATCAGGATCAGACCTGTCTGCAGGATCGCGATCAGACCAAGGATCAGATACAGGATCGGACCCGTGACCGAATTTACGGGCAGCCAGCTGATGGCCAGGGAAGAGCGTAACCAGTACCGGAATCAGGTACGCGCCGCGAAAACCGCCAAGGAACGCGGCGTAACCCTTCCGGATGAGCCGCCTGCAAGAGGGAGATTGATGGGGCCAGGGGGTGTTATGGGCCCGGGCAGTGGAAATCGTTAAGCGGAAATTGCGGTTTGTACGGTGGCGGCAGATCTGGCGCCAAGACGTTTGCTGATTCAGTGGTGGTTGCATCCGTATTGCAATGGCATGCAGGGCAGTCAGTGGTGGTTTTTATCCCGCCGGGACTGCTCGCCGCATCAAACGTTCAATCGTATGGCGAGCCTGGTGAGTTCACAGCACGTATCATAAATTGCTGAAGCTGGGTATTGAAAAGGTTCGCCGAAGCAAGCCCAAACAGCGGGTTCGGGTTGCTGCTCACGGCGGCGCTCTGGCTCCGCACGATTCATCCTTGCGGACAGCTGCGATTATCCCAGCAGCTGCTTTACATGGTCGCGTTCCTCGATCAGTTCCCCGTAGCTTTCTTCCATGTGCTTGTGCCCGAGCGAACTGATGGAAAGTCCCTGGACGATTTTGTAATGCCCGTTTTTGCAGGTGACCGGGAAACCGTAGATCACGCCCTCGGGTATGCCGTAGCTGCCGTCGGACGGCACGCTCATCGTGACCCAGTCGTTGTGGTGAGAGCTGAGCATCCAGTCGTGCATGTGCGAGATAGCCGAGTTCGCCGCGCTGGCCGCACTGGATAGCCCGCGCGCCTCGATCACCGCCGCACCCCGTTTCTGCACCGTGGGGATGAATACACTTTCCACCCAGCCCTGATCCGGGAGCAACTCGCGGACCAGGCGACCGCGGATCTCCGCATGATCGAGATCGGGGTATTGCGTGCCGGAGTGGTTGCCCCACACGATCATCTTCTTGATGTCGCGTATCGGCTGGAACAGCTTGAGACCGACTTGCGCGATCGCGCGGTTGTGGTCGAGGCGCATCATCGCGGTGAAGTTGCGCGGGTCTAGATCTGGCGCATTCTTCATCGCGATCAGCGCATTGGTATTGGCGGGATTGCCGACCACCAGAACCTTGACGTGGCGCGCGGCATATTCGTTGAGAAGTTTACCCTGGGTGGAGAAGATCGCGCCGTTGGCTTCGATCAAATCCTTGCGTTCCATACCCTTGCTGCGCGGGCGGGCGCCGATCAGCAGTGCAATCTCGGTATCCCTGAACGCAACCTTGGGATCGTCGGTGATGATGATTTGCTGCAGCAGCGGGAAGGCGCAATCTTCCAGTTCCATCATCACGCCGCGCAACATCTGCTGGGCCTGAGGCAAGTCAAGCAATTGCAGGATGATAGGCTGCTCCGGTCCCAGCATGTCTCCATTTGCGATCCGGAACAGTGTCGCATATCCGATCTGGCCAGCAGCGCCGGTGATGGTGATACGTATGGGTGCTTTCATGACATGCCTCCTTTAAAAGTTGGGCACATCATAAATCTTTTGGTGACCTTCCGCACATGTTGGGGCGAATTATGCTTTCGTGATAAATAATTGTGCACGGTAACGGCGCTTTCATTACTGAAATGGCGGCGCAATGCGAACTCGGCGTGCTGGCCTGCATCATCGTGTAGTGGTTATCGCGGCAGCGCGGATTCCACGCCGAAGGATTATTAAATTATGGTATGCATTTAACGGACTATAATAGCCGTGCAAGTTTCTTGCAGAATTACCGCCTGATTATTGTGGAGGCATTATGGCGATGAAACAAATGGGGTGGGTAAAGGCGGCATTCGTTTTGGCTGTGTTGATCCTGGCTGGTTGTTCAACTAACGTAAATCGAACATGGGTGAATGAAGTAAAGGATATTCCGGGTAACTGGAACGAAGCCGATTCACGCCAGATTTCGGATGCAATGATTCATGATTCAATTGCGGCGGGCTGGATTGATCCCTACAGCCTGTCTTTAAGGAAGGTTCCGATCGTTGTCATCGGCAAAATCCGCAATCTGTCACAGCAACACATCAACACCAACCGGTTTGTCTACGATCTTGAGCGAGCTTTGATCAATTCCGGCCGTGTCAATGTGGTTGCATCGCTGGGCGAACAGGGGGATAAAGCGGGGAAACAGGTTGATACAGACCGCAATGTCGCCGAAGCTACCCGGGCAAAGATAGGCAAGGATTCCGCCGCCGATTACAAGTTGATCGGTTCTATCAACGCCAAAATAGAAACTTCAGGCAGCGTGCAAATCCATTATTACCAGGTTGATCTCACCCTGGTCAGCCTGGCCGACAACCGGATAGTCTGGACAGGCCGGAAAATTCTGAAGAAAAAAGTCAGGGATGCAGGGTTGCACTAGCACAGTAGTCAAACAACCCAGCCCGGCTTTCGAATACTGGGTTTCGCCGGCTTCCAGTCGGCAGTTCCAAACAGCCATGCGCGCCTGACTGGCTCCCCTTGTCCAAATTTTCCGACGCGATCCGATTGACGGAACCGGGCAGTAACCGGGGCAGTGGAGAAACGAAAGTTTGGGGTATGGGCTTGTAAAGTTACTGGTCACGCCGATGATGAGGCTGCATCATCGGCATTTCCTATCGTGTTTAAGGTGTACTTGCTGCTTTGGCAGGTGGGGAGTTATCGTCGCTTTGATCGTCATCCAGATTGTAATTCGGACGCGGCGGTTTGCCGTCATATACCTGGCTTCTGCGGTGAAGCAGGTAACTGTCGCGTATAAACTGGTAAGGATCGATCATCGCCTCATCCAGAATTTGTTCCTGGTCCAGAAGTTGGGCGCGATG
>Ga0307376_10005959_pt1 | contig 10875 bp, 10 predicted proteins | sample TR2MG_FD_202536 | JGI IMG/M metagenome (GOLD analysis project Ga0307376, IMG submission 202536) | Soil microbial communities from Risofladan, Vaasa, Finland - TR-2 | ecosystem: Environmental > Terrestrial > Soil > Coastal area > Acid sulfate soil | place: Finland: Risofladan, Vaasa | collected...
TATAACTGCATAAGACCACATCAGGCGCTTGGGTATAAAACACCCTTGCAGTTCTTAAGGGATAAGGGCATTATTGATAAATACCAAAAAACCCCCTATTTGTCTCATATGTAGTGAACCTATACAGAATCTTGATTAAAAGTTTGATAAGTACTACCATTGTACAGATGTCCTAAATTTACTGAAATCTGAACTCAAACAGTGGGGGGGTCCATGTTAAATGGCGTGATGCTGCTGTGGTTTATTTTAACTGCTATATCCGTTGTGTTTGTTGCAACGGACATTCGCAAAACTCCGGAATCGAAAGTCTTGAAATGGGGGTTTATACTCCTGACTTTATATACGGGACCCTTTGGCGCTTTTTTATACGTGCTGGGCTGCCGAGAGCCTCTTCAGGGTTTACATGAGCGTTTCGTAGCAGTAAGATGGCGGCAGGTTCTTGGCTCTACAATGCACTGCGTTGCAGGTGATGGGGTGGGGATACTGGTCGGAGCGGTAATAGGAAGCGTACTGTCTCTCGCTATGCTTGCCGATATTGCACTTGAATACGTTTTGGGTTTTGGTTTCGGCTGGACTATTTTTCAAGCTTTATTTATGAAAGATACGGCAGGCGGCTCGTATCTTCGAGCGCTTCATAATACATCATACCCGAGCTGCTTTCCATGAACTGTCTGATGGCGGCGATGGTGCCGGTAGCGGCTATTGCCAAGGCGAATGTCCCGGGAAGTGAAAGCCCGCTAAGCGCAGCATTCTGGTTTATAATGTCGATGGCTCTTTTGGCGGGTTTTATAGCTGCTTATCCCATGAATTGGTGGTTAGTATCCAACCATTTAAAGCACGGGATGATGACTGTTAGACCTAAAAAAAGTAACGCCGATCAAGGCAAAGAGGATGGGGGCATGAAATGGATATGGGTCCGGGTGAGGCCGGTCACGGCGGTATGGCTTCTAGCCCGGTTTCTACTTTTAAAATATTACAAATGACAGTGCTGTCTTTTGCTGTATTAGCTGTGGGAATAGGTATCGCTTTAGCGTTTAATGGTTAAAGGATTTGAAACCAAAACTAAATTGTTATCGTATCTGATTAATATAGATAATGAAAAAAGGAGGAATTATATGGAACTTAATGAGAAACAGCTAAAAATGTGTGAGGAGAGCAAATGGGATTTTTCCGATCTCAAAGCGTTAATTTTAAATTGCACTTTAAAGAGATCACCTGAAATGTCTCATACGGAAGGGCTTATAACCATATCCAAAACTATTATGGAGAAAAATGGAATCTCTGTTGAGCTTCTTCGCCCGATTGACTATGACATAGCAACCGGTGTTTATCCTGATATGACGGAGCATGGGTGGGAGAAAGACGACTGGCCCGAGATTTATAAGAAAGTTGAAGCTGCTAATATCTTGATTATAGGCTCCTCTATTTGGCTTGGTGAAAAAACCTCTGTTTGCACTAAGGTAATAGAAAGGCTATATGCGAACTCGCATTTACTAAATGAGCACGGACAGTACGCTGACTACGGCAAGGTGGGCGGGTGCCTGATAACCGGGAACGAAGACGGAGCCAAGCACTGCTCGATGAATATACTGTATTCGCTGCAGCACCTGGGCTATACAATACCTCCTCAGGCCGATGCGGCATGGTTAGGAGAAGCAGGCCCCGGCCCTTCTTACTTGGATCCTGGCTCAGGTGGTCCAGAGAATGATTTCACAAACCGTAACACTACCTTTATGACCTGGAACCTTATGCATATTGCCAGAATTCTTAAAGACGCGGGCGGAATCCCGGCACATGGCAACCAGCGCTCCGAGTGGGATGCAGGATGCCGGTTTGACTACGAGAACCCTGAGCACAGGTAGAGATAAAGCTAAAACATGATACTCATGTGGTATTGAATTTTAAATATATGTTCTTTTTATGTAAAATTTATTTATGAATAAGATTAAAATTGATCCACTATGGAGAAGTTTTGAGAAAGCTATCGCTGAATTTGTCCAAGCTTTAGATCCACAGGCTGAGGTTAAGCATGATGTAAAATTACCAGATCGTCATTCAAAACGCCCGAGACAAAGGGATGTATGGATTAAAGCAAAACTATGCCAGCATTTCCCTGTATGTTTACTTATAAGTTGTAAACTGTTGAAAAGAAAGATTAATCAACAAGACATGGATGCATTTAATGGTGAACTTATATCATCAGGTGCTCATAAAGGGGTTATATATTCCGTCACCGGCTACACGAAACCAGCATTAGAGAAAGCTAAAAATCTAGGAATTTGCTGTTGTAAATTATATATAAATGATAAACCAGATCTTCCTGAGAATCTAATCTTATTTACATACTGTTGTACCCCTAAATTTTCAGTCAAATTTCTTGAAGCACCTGATTCTGGGTGGAATATTTCTAGCTATGGTGATTTATTTAACTTGGAAATAGACACAGAGGGTAAAAAAATCTCTGTGCTTGATGCAATAGATTCAGCATATAGGGATAGTGAACAAACTTCAGCTGAATATGGCAAAAAAGAAAAGTTTCCATGTGACTGGAAAAATGATATTACAATCTCAGATACAGAATCTAATATTCAACCACTACGCTTTCGACTCGCAGGTTCTTGGAATATTTATAGAGCAAAATTAGAGGCTCACTTGCTTAATGGGTCATATTCTTATACATCAGGTCAATTCATTGGAAACCAATCAACTCCATGGATTGATACTCAAGCATCACATCCAGGACCGGATTGGGAATTATTAGAGCAACGTCCCACCGAGACTAATCCTATTTGTGTTCTTTCTCTATATGGCGGCAGCATTAAGGGTAGTTTAAAAGAGCATATGAGCAAGGTCTCGTTATAAAACGTAAGGTAACAATTTGGCATATATCCTTAACACCCAAGTGTACGGCTGAAATGTTAATTGAAATTCTAATGGATAGAATGAATATTCTAGTTATCTGACAAATTTCTTTCCCAATAGAATTTGCAGCAACTATATCTAACTAGTAAACTTCTGATCTCAACTTAACTTATTTCTCGGACATTGCTCTCAATGGCTATAAGCTCATCTAAAATCCTTCTAATATTACTTTTCGTTCCATTCGCGATGGTTCCACAATCTTTTGCCGATGATGCTCAGGATGCTATTTCGTATAACAAGGATTACGAGTTAATGATGGAACTTACTTATATCCTTCAGGCTACCCCGTGGCTTCAAATTCAGCCTGATGCGCAGTGGATTGTCCATCCGGGCGGAAGCTCCGATATTCCTAATGCGCTGGTTTTGGGAATGCAGTTGGCGGTAGATATTTAAAGGTTGAAATTTTGAGGGGGAAAAGCGGAGAAAGTCGGTGACTCTCTCCGCAATGTTAATTTCGTCTAATTATTTTCAGGCTGGAAAATTCTGTTTAAGAAAGCCTGAGTCTGTTCCCAGGACTTCTTGTCAGCGTCTTCATCATATACTAGTGGAAGCTCAAACTTCTTTCCATATTTGTCAGCGTCCGGGTTTGTAAAACTGTGCTTAACACCAGGATAAACAACTAGCTCATAATTGGCGCCAGTGTCCTGCATAATTTTCTTGAATTTATCAAGCTGATCCTTTGGTACAAATGGATCATCCCCACCGTGGAAAACTATTATATCCGCAGTTGGTTTCGAATCTGCAGGAGCTTCCTGTGGAAGGATTCCGTGAAAACTTGCTACCCCATCTAAATCCACTCCGCGAAGTGCCATGTTAAGTACAACCGCTCCACCAAAGCAATATCCGATTGCCGCTATCTGCTCAGGATTTACAGTTTTCTGCTCCTCAAGGAATTTCATTGCTGCTGTGAATCTTGCTTCAGCAACATCAAGGTTTCCAAGAACAGCTGTGGCCATCTCTCCAGCCTTTTCCGGATGATCTGCTTGTTTCGCATCTCCATACATATCTACTGCAAGAGCGGTATAGCCAAGCGCAGCAAGTTTGTCTGCCCTTGCTCTCGCATAGTCGTTATGGCCCCACCACTCGTGAACCACAAGTACGCCTGGTCTTTCACCTTTTATGCTATCGTCATAGGCCAAGTATCCCTTGAGAGTAGTACCGTCTGATGTGTATTCAACATCTTTTCCCACAATTTTGGCTGACGCCGTTATGGAAAGGAAAGCAAATACTAATACTAGAAATATGCTTAAAATTCTCATGCTAATTTCCTCCGTGTGTGTTATCTTAGATTAATCACTGATATCTGATTAACGATAGAATATCAATAAATATCATGGACTAACTATTTAGTATAATAGACTAACCCTATTTGTATAGATGGCATAACTAGATGGAAAGATTCAATGACACGTAAACAGGTACTCACTTTTTTCGCAATGGGTTTGGGAATTTTTGCCGTAGCAATCGATATAACTGCGATTAATGTTGCCATCCCTGCAATTGAGAAGACCTTTAATGCAGATGTTGAAACAATTCAGTGGTTAGTTAACGGCTATATATTATCGTTTGGGGTTTTGATGGTAACTTTCGGTAGGCTTGCAGATATCTTTGGTCGTAAGAAGATGTTTTTCATGGGTCTATTCGTTTTCGGATTATCATCTCTTGGTGGGGCATTATCTACTAGCGCAGCTATGATCATTGCTGCTAGGGTTATTCAAGGCGTGGGCGGAGCAATGTTATGGCCATGCATTATTGGAATTCTTTATTCTTCAGTTTCTGAAAATCAAAAGAGTTTAGCCGGTGGAATACTTATGGCTATCGCCGGAATAGGTAATGCGGCGGGCCCTTTAGTGGGGGGAGTGCTAACGCAATTTGCATCTTGGCGCTGGGTGCTATTTGTAAATGTTCCGGTATGTGTGATAGCAGGGATAATTGCATATTTTGAAGTTGAAGAACAAAAAGTACAAGAAGGAAAAAGTGATATCGACTATCTTGGGATAGTTGCTATATCAGTTTCCTTAGTAGCTCTTTTATATGCCTTAAATGTATCACCTTCATGGGGGTGGGCTTCATATAAAACCATTTCACTGTTAGTTGTATTTGTTGTAGTCATGGCTTTATTTATAGTGATTGAGACCAGGAAAGAAGATGGATTAATACCAAAGGATGTTATGGGGAATTTTCAATTCATGATCGCTGGTACCATAATGTTTACTTATATATCAGGATTCTTTGCGATTCTTCTATCTGTCACTCAATACTTGGAAAAATTCCTGAATTACGATCCATTATCAGCCGGGGCTGTTCTTGTTCCGATGCTTGTATTCTTTTCGGCAACATCTGTTATGTCTACGAAGATTTACAATAAAATAGGAGCAAAATTATCTATATTTATTGGAGTGGTTCTAAGCATATTAGGGGTTCTTTGTGTAGTTATGTTCGGGTTCGGCTCCGGTTTCTATGGTTTAATTCCTGGTTTCATAATATGCGGGATAGGGTTAGGGTTTGCAGTCCCTTCGATTACTACTGCGGGAGTTAGTGCTGTAAGTGAATCAAGAGGTAGTTTGGCGGGTGGAATTATATATATGTTTCAATTGGTAGGTGGAGCATTTGGTTTGGCTGTAGCAACAACCATTTTTACAGATATCGCTAAAAACGATCTCTTAAAAAGACTGCATGATTCAAGCTTAGGTTTATCTCAAGCGGAACTATCTGAAATCATTAATTTTATTACAGGCAGCGGTAGCAGTCAGCAAATATTAGATAGCCTGGGTCAACAAGACTACAAGAGTGTTTTCAGTCATATACACCATGCATATGTAACGGGTGTAAGTGGGGGGCTTATATTTACTGCTATATTATCTAGTTTGGGGGCAATACTAGCTATTATGTTTATTAAGGATAAGGTTACTACGAGCTAGGTTAATTCTAAGCAATTTGAGTACTTAATCTCTTAAAAAGCATGCTTTAATAAAGTAAAAGTAAACTATTAAGTATTGCGTTGATAATATTGATAACACATAAGAAATTGATTGTTTAATTGGAGCAAATAGGTTAACTTTATAGTGCTAGAGAAATTTTGTGCTTAGTGTAAATAAACTAATTTTTTTAGAGTCTAGCAGGTAGGGAAAGTGAGAAGAGTAAAGAAGTTTTCAGTGTGGTTGTCGATATCTCTAGGCATTGTTGTAATTCTCATTGCCGGTGCCGTTTTTGTCGTCTCTAAATTAATACAAAAAGATTCGATAAAAGAGAAGATTCACACTCTCATCTCAAAGAAGGTGGGAGGTGATGTTAAATATGAGAGCATGAATCTTTACTTTTTTTGGCCCCATATTGTTATAAAGAACGGCGAATTCTCCGTCCCTGAGAAGTTTAGCGGGAGTTTTGATTCTATAGTTGTTTATCCAAAAATACTTCCACTTCTATACGGCAATTTTGAGTTATCAACATTAAGATTTTATAGACCTGATATTACAATTAATTTACCGGATAAGTCTGATGAACCTGAATTAGAAGACAAAGAAGCCTTTTCTTTTGACAAATACAAAGAGCATGTTGTAAATATTTTAAAGTACCTAAACTCTAATGAGAAAGGTCTTGATGCTCAAATTGAATACGGCAAATTACAAATTACAAGTTCCAAAGAGAACATTCTTAGCTTCAATAATGTAAATGCATACATCTCTTTCCCTGATGATGTACTAAGCTACAGAATTAGCAGTCATTCCAATATAAGCAAAAGTCTATTCTTTAAGGGATGGATTAACACAAAATCTTTTGACACACAGGGCGATTTCAACTTAAGCGGATTTAAGCCCCACATGCTTATGGAATATATCTTGCCAAATAATGATTTAATCTCTGAGTCCAAGATAGATATGGATCTAAATTATAAATCACAGGAATTCAAAGTTGTTCAGGGCAATCTTACTCTTACAAATTTAAAGTTAACTCTAAGCAAAGAGGATAAGGAGTTCAAGATTAGCGGGAAAGAAATAGATACCGACATATACATTGATGAAAATAAATCAGTCTTTACTTTAAACAATGCAGAATTTGCTTACCCGGACATAAAAGCTAGCGGTGAGCACAAAATAGATAGAAGCCTCAAAAAGATTAATTTAAATCTCAAGGGAAACGATATAAATGTAGAGTCCTCACGTGATGCGGCCCTCTTTGTAGCGGGGGGAGACCGCATAGTAGACCTTATCTTTGATGTTTTAAGGGGAGGGACTATTTCCGATATCAGTCTTGAAGCTAGTGGAGAAGATTTTAAAGATCTATGGCAGAAAGGGAACTTTGAAATTAAAGGCAGTATGACTGACGGAAAGGTCTTTGTTCCTATAGGTGATTTTGATTTAGTAGATGTGTCCGGGGATGCAGTAATAGCTGATGGGAAGCTTGAGGGAACGAATCTTAAAGCGAGGTCCGGTAATTCTCTTGGTTATGATGGGACTTTCTTAATAGGCCTTGAGGGCCCGATAGGTCCTTTGAATCTAGAGCTTTCAGTTGATTCAGATGCTTCTGAGATTCCTGATATCTTAAAAAAGTTTATCGATGATAAGGGGTTAATATACGAGCTTAGCCTTATCGAGAATATCAAAGGCAGGGCTAGAGGAAAATTAAAACTAGGAGATACCAAGAAGTCTCCTCAGACAAGTATTTATGTATCTGAGCTTGATATAACGGGTGATTATAAGCGTGTACCGGAGCCCGTAAGTATTAAAGGCAATAAGTTTCAGTTTGTTGATAAGTCTATAGAGTTTGAAAATCTTGATGTAAATATCGGCAACTTTGCCTCCCCTCAAACTACCGGTTTTTATCGTTGGAAGGATGAACAACTCATAAAACTTAGTTCTAAGGATACAAATGTTGATCTTAGTATCTTATTTCCGTGGCTTTCCTCTTTTGAAATCATTAGGCCGCATTTAAGGCACATTGAGTCTATGGCGGGTTCTGCATTTTTCTCTGCAATTGACTTTGCGGGCCCGGTATCAGAGTCCAGTGAGTGGGAAATAAATGCCTTGGGTAATATTAATAAGATTGATGTAATTTTAGAGGGGTTTGGCAGCGTAATGACAATTTCAAAAGCTGAAATAAAGTCCTCATCCCAGGATATGACATTGTCCAATGCGAGTATCCAAATCAAAGATAGTATTATGAGTGCAGGGGCGGTATTAAAGGATTACTTTAGAGACAATTTGAAATTTACTATGGATTTTTATGGCGATATGCTCGCAGATGAAGCAAAGCTCTTCTCTGATTACTTCAGCGTCCCTGAGCAACTAAACATACTTAGCCCCGTTTCAATTTCTGATTCCAGTTTAGTTGTCCAAAAAATCCCAAGCCCAAACTCTTCGACACCTAATGACTCAAGTATTTCTAAAACTAGCAATATAACCAAAGAAATTGATCTGAATATGAACATTGTAGCTGAATCACTTGGGTGGACAGATAGCGAAGCTGTTACTGTAGATGAAACTAAAAACGAAGTAGAATCAAGCGACATAAACGAGACAAGTGTGAGTAAAACTTCACTTAATGGAAAAGTTTTAGTTAAATCTGACAATTTTAAATTCAAAGGTTTTAACTGGGATACGGTAGATGCGGAAGTTGCATTGTTAGGGAATAAAATTAATGTGAATGTTAACGAAGCGAATCTATGCGGTATTGCAACTCCGGGGTTACTTCAGGTTACTTCCCCAACATTAAAGCTAGAGTTTGAGCCATTTACTCAAGAAGAGGATTTGGCAAAGGCAATTCAATGTTTGTTCGACAAAGCCGGAATAATCACGGGAGATTTTAATTTAGTCGGTACTATAAATTCTGATAGTGACATTGTAAACGTTATAAACTCACTTGAAGGAGAGTTGGAACTAACTTCAAATGGCGGGCGGGTAAGTAAATATGGAGGTCTTGCCAGGTTTTTCTCTGCACTGAATTTTGGAGAAATTTTCAGGGGTAATTCCATTGATTATGAAGATGAGGGTTTCCCATATACTTTAGTCATGGCGAACGCCGATATTAAAGAGGGGAAGCTAATAATTAAAGAAGCTGCTATGGATGGCCCCTCGCTAAAAGTAGTATGTGAAGGATCCATAGACCTTGTGAATGAAAAACTCGACCTTCAAGTTATGGTAATTCCAGTAATGGCCGTTGATTCGGTGATAGAAAAAATTCCATTGATAAGCATGGTATTAGGAAAAGATTTCGTTTCAATACCAATTAAGGTGACTGGTGATTTCTCAAATCCCAAAATATCGGAACTCTCTCCTCAGACAATAGGAGCTGGATTACTGGGGATTATTAAACAAACCCTAAATATACCGGTAACCCTAATCAAACCCCTGGATTCGGGTAAGAAAAAAGATAACACTGAAGCCGAGTCTCCAAATGAAACAGAATCATCTGAGGGGCCAACAGAATCATCCAAAGGGTCAACAGAAGAATAAATACTTATGCTATGGCCTTGCTATTACTTCTGTTTTAGAAGGTCTCTGATTTCAGTTAAAAGCGTTTCCTCTTTTGAAGGTTCCGGAGGTGCCGCAGGAGCTTCTTCCTCTTTTTTCTTCATGCTATTAATACTTCTTATCAAAAGGAATACAGCAAATGCGACGATAAGGAAACTAATAATAGTGTTGGTAAATGCTCCGTAGTTAATCGTCACAGCGCCAGCTTCCTGCGCTTCAACTAGAGCAGCATATGGACCGGGTGGTACTCCTTCTTTGAGTACTGTGAAGAGGTTGGAAAAATCAACGTTCCCAAGCGCCAAACCTATTGGAGGCATTATGACATCGTTTACGAGAGACTGAACAATTGTTCCAAAAGCCACTCCAATGATAATACCAACAGCCATATCGACAACATTGCCACGCATGGCAAATTCTTTGAATTCTTTCAGCATTTTTTCCTCCAAAAAAAGATATTGTTAATTTGAATCGATTATCTCATATACCAGTTTCCATTTCAATCGGTTTTTGAATTAAAGTTTGTATTAGACTCTGCAATATCTGACTGATAAAATAATAGATATTTGTATTTAAGGAGTACGGTTGCAAAATAACCACAGAGTAGAGATTATTTACTGCACAAAGTGCAAGTGGCTAATGCGTTCCACCTGGATAGTTCAAGAGATTCTAAGCACTTTTGATGAGGAACTTTCTGAAGTTGCCTTGATTCCGGGAACAGGTGGAGTATTTGAAATTAAAGTAAATGGTAAAATTTTGTGGTGCCTAAAAAGTGAAGGTAGATTTCCCGACATAAAAGAACTAAAAAAACTTCTTAGGGACATAATAGCGCCTGAAAAATCGTTAGGTCATACAGACAGGTAAACCTAAACTCTGTTCCTATGTTATCAACCGAGATTATAAGAAAATGACAGTCTATTTACTTGATGATTCTTTAGTTTTTCCAAACCCCAGTCACGCAGAGAAAACGGGTCTACTTGCTGTTGGCGGTGATTTAAGAGTTGAAAGACTATTATTGGCTTATAAGCATGGTATTTTCCCCTGGTACTCAGAAGATGATCCGATTATGTGGTTCTCGCCTGATCCCAGGTTAATTATATTCTTTGAAAATTTGTATATATCGAGCAAGCTGAAAAAAATAATCAGATCAAACATTTTTGAGGTCCGTTTTGATACTTCATTCAAGGAAGTTGTAGCACAGTGTGCCAAATCTGACCGAAGCGGGCAGGATGGAACCTGGATTACTGATGACATGATTGAGGCTTATATCAACTTATATAATGAAGGATATGCCCATTCTGTTGAAACTTTTCATGAAGGAGAACTTGTCGGGGGGCTATACGGGGTTTCGTTAGGCGGTGTGTTCTTCGGGGAATCAATGTTTTTCAAGATGAGCAATGCCTCAAAAATTGCTCTATATTACTTAGTCGAAAAGCTTCGTCAGTGGAACTTTGACTTTATAGATTCTCAAGTTCCTAATGAACAT
>Ga0307376_10005963_pt1 | contig 10866 bp, 7 predicted proteins | sample TR2MG_FD_202536 | JGI IMG/M metagenome (GOLD analysis project Ga0307376, IMG submission 202536) | Soil microbial communities from Risofladan, Vaasa, Finland - TR-2 | ecosystem: Environmental > Terrestrial > Soil > Coastal area > Acid sulfate soil | place: Finland: Risofladan, Vaasa | collected...
TTCTCCTTCTTCAGCATCTCGCGCTGGATCTTCAGCTGGATCAGCCGGCGCTCCTGCCGGTCCAGTTCCTCCGGTTTGGAGTCGATCTCCATGCGGATACGCGAGGCGGCTTCGTCCATCAGGTCGATCGCCTTGTCCGGCAGCTGGCGGTCGGAAATGTAGCGATGCGACAGCGTGGCCGCCGCGACGATCGCCGGGTCGGTGATCTCCACGCCGTGATGCACGGCATACCGCTCCTTCAGGCCGCGCAGGATCGCGATGGTGTCCTCGACGCTGGGCTCGCCCACGAAGATCTTCTGGAAACGACGTTCCAGCGCGGCGTCCTTCTCGATGTACTTGCGGTATTCGTCCAGCGTGGTGGCGCCGATGCAGTGCAGCTCGCCGCGCGCCAGCGCCGGCTTGAGCATGTTGCCGGCGTCCATCGCGCCGTCGGCCTTGCCGGCACCGACCATGGTGTGCAGTTCGTCGATGAACAGGATCACCCGGCCTTCCTGCTTGGCCAGGTCGCTGAGCACGGCTTTCAGGCGCTCCTCGAATTCTCCGCGGAACTTCGCCCCGGCGATCAGCGCGCCCATGTCCAGTGCCAGCACGCGGCGATCGCGCAGGCCTTCGGGCACCTCGCCCTTGACGATGCGCTGGGCCAGCCCCTCGACGATCGCGGTCTTGCCCACGCCTGGCTCGCCGATCAGCACCGGGTTGTTCTTGGTGCGCCGCTGCAACACCTGGATCGTGCGGCGGATCTCCTCGTCGCGACCGATCACCGGATCGAGCTTGCCTTTTTCGGCACGCTCGGTGAGATCGATACAGTATTTCTCCAGCGCCTGGCGCTGCTCCTCGGCGTTCTCGCTCTGCACCTTCTCGCCGCCGCGCAGCTTGTCGATCGCCGCCTCCAGGTTTGGCTTGGTCGCGCCGGCAGCCTTCAGTGCCGCGCCCAGCTCGCCCTTGTCGTCGAGTGCGGCCAGCACGAACAGCTCGCTGGCGATGAACTGGTCGCCGCGCTGCTGCGCCAGCTTGTCGGTGAGGTTGAGCAGCCGGTTGAGGTCGTTGCCGAGGTTGATGTTGCCTTCCTGGCCGCTGACCTTCGGCAGCCGTTCCAGGATCGCGTTGACCCGCTGCTGCAGCGCCGGCACGTTGACCTGGGCCTGGGTCAGCATCGGCGCGGTCGAGCCGCCCTGCTGGTTGAGCAGGGCTGCCATCACGTGTGCCGGTTCGAGCATGTTGTGGTCGCGGCCGACGGCCAGCGACTGCGCGTCGGCCAGTGCCTGCTGGAAACGCGAGGTGAGTTTGTCCATCCGCATGAATCACTCTCCGTCTGATAGGAAGGCATCGGCCAGCCAAAGCCCGACAGGCTGCCCGGCCTTGCCACTGTCTGCCAAATGCGGACAGGAACACATGATTCAAGTCAATGACGGACGCACCCGATCGCGGCTGCGGCCTGCGCTCAGGTCTTTGCCAGCCAGATCAGGCTGGCAAACCGACCACTGCTCAAGCCTTCCCCGCGATGCGAGTAGAAGCGCGGATCGGTCAGCGTATCGAAGCCGCCACCATGAACGCGGGCAATGCCTGCGGCAGCAAGTCGCTGCCGCGCGAGTGCGGCCAGATCGCACCACCAGTGCCCGGGCCTGGTCGGCGTGAAACAGTCTGCCGCCGCGGCGGCGTGCCCGACGAACGCCGCACGCACCTCCTCGCCCACCTCGTAGGAGCTGGCGCCGATGCACGGGCCGAGCCAGGCCAGCTGTCGCTCCGGTGGCACCTGTAGCTGCTCCGCTGTCGCCTCCAGCACGCCGGCGGCCAGCCCGCGCCACCCGGCATGGGCGGCGCCGATCGCGCTGCCGTCGTCGGCGCAGAACAAGACCGGCAGGCAGTCGGCGGTGAGAATCGCCAGCACGGTACCGGGCAGGCGCGAGACTGCCGCATCCGCCTGCGGCTCGTCGCTGCTCGGCAGCGGCCCCAGCTCGGCCACGCTGCGGCCATGCACCTGCTTCAGCCAGCGCGGTAGCGCCGGCAGATCCAGAGCCTGTTGCAGCACGCTGCGATTGCTGCTGACCGCATCGGGCTGATCGCCATTGCGCAGCCCGAGGTTGAAGCGGCCGAACGGCGGCAGCGAAACGCCGGGCCCGTCGCGCGTGGTGACGGCCGTGCGTACCTGTTTAGGCACCGGCCAATCGGGGAATATCCATGGTTCGGTCATTGACGGTTCGCCCGGATCAATAGTCGTCCGCGCCATGGACGAGCAGATCCTGACGCAGCGCCTCGATCAAGGCCTGCTGATCGGCCGGCCGTTCGGCACTGAAGGACAATGCTTCGCCACTGACCGGGTGGATGAATGAAAGCCGCTCCGCATGCAGCGCCTGCCGGCGGAATCCGCGCAGCGCGGCGATCAGTTCCGGCGTGGCACCCCTGGGCAGCTTCAGGCCGCCGCCGTACAGTGGATCGCCCAGCAGCGGATGCTTGATGTGCGCCATGTGCACGCGGATCTGATGGGTGCGTCCGGTTTCCAGTTGGCACTGCACCAGGCTGTGGGCCCGAAAGCGTTCGCGCAGCCGGTAATGGGTGACCGCGTGCTTGCCGTCCTCTTCGTCGCGCACCGCCTGGCGCAGGCGATCGCCCATCGATCGGCCGATCGGCGCATCCACCGTGCCGCCGGCCACCATCGTGCCCAGCACCACCGCCTCGTACTGCCGCTCCACCTCGTGGCGCGACAGCAGATCGACCAGCGCGGTATACGCCGGCAGGGTCCTGGCCACCACCATCAGGCCGGAGGTGTCCTTGTCGAGCCGATGCACGATGCCGGCACGCGGCAGCTCGGCCAGCTTCGGATCGTGATGCAGCAGCGCATTGAGCAGGGTGCCAGCTGGGTTGCCGGCCCCCGGATGCACCACCAGCCCGGCCGGCTTGTCCAGCACCAGCAAATGCGCATCCTCGTAGACGATCTGAAGCGCGATCGCCTCGGGCGCACTGCTCACCTCCGCCGCCAGCTCGACCTGCAACCGCACCAGCTCGCCGCCGCGCAGCAGCTGACGGGGCGGCACCTGCATACCATCCAGCGTCACCGCACCGGACTTGATCCAGCCCGTGAGCCGCGAGCGCGAGTAATCCGGGAACATCTCGGCCAGCGACTGGTCGAACCTGCGTCCTGCCGCCGTGAGCGGCACTGCCGCCTCGTGCCGGATGACGGTCATGCCTCCCCCCACGGGCTGCCACCGGTTTCGGCTATCATGCCTTTTCGATCAAACATCCGAATTCATTCCCATGCGTGTACCCAAGTTGCCGATGTTCAAATTGCCTGCACTGAGGGCGTTCGCCCTGTTCGCGCTCATCGTGTCGATGAGTGCCTGTTCGATATTCGGCTCCAAACGCAACAACCTCGACACCCTGCCGGTGGATGCGCTGTACAACAAGGCCCACGCGTCACTGGAATATGGCGACTATTCGGCTGCCACCAAGCAGTACCAGCGTCTGATCGCACGTTTCCCATCCGGCAAATACAATCAACAGGCCCAGCTCGACCTGGCGTATTCGCAGTTCAAGGACAACCAGCCGGACGATGCATATTCGACCGTCAACCGCTTCATCAAGACCTATCCGGCCAACAAGCATGTTGATTATGCCTACTACTTGCGTGGTCTGATCAATTTCGATCGCACCAGCGGCATGATAGAGCGCTTCATCTACCGCGAGAGTTCCGACACGCGCCGCGACCAGAGTTACAGCCTGCAGGCGTTCGACGACTTCTCCGAACTGTCGCGCCGCTTTCCCGACAGCGCCTACACGGCCGACGCGCGCCAGCGCATGATCTATCTGCGCAACAACCTGGCGCAGTACGAGATCAACGTGGCCGAGTTCTACCTGCGCAACAAGGTCTATATCGGCGCGGCAGACCGTGCCCAGTATGTGATCGAACACTATCAGCAGGCGCCGCAGACTGGCGACGCCCTGGCCATCCTCACCCGCAGCTATCTGGCGCTGGACCACAAGGAACTGGCCGCCCAGACCCGCAAGGTGCTGGCGCTGAACTACCCGAACCACCCCTACCTGACCGATCCGAAGTGGCCACGCGCGCCTTCCCTGCTGCGCAAGCTGATCCCGTTCTCCGGGCATCACTGATTCGTTCCGCCACCCGTGGGAGTCCGGAGCCCGCCAGCGGGCTCCGGACGTCTTGTTCAATGCCAGCCTGACGTGATGGGATAACGCCGCTCGCGCCCGAACGCCCGGGTGGTCACGCGCGGCCCCGGCGCCGACTGTCGCCGCTTGAACTCGTTCTGCAGCACCAGCCGCACCACCCGGCGCACGGTATCGGCAGGGAAACCCTGTGCCGCGATCTCCGCCTGCGACTGCTCGGCCTCGATGAAGCAGGCAAGGATGGCATCCAGTTCGTCATACGCCGGCAGCGAATCCTGGTCGGTTTGGTTGTCGCGCAACTCGGCCGATGGCGCCCGCTCGATCACTTCCGGCGGGATGGTCCAGGAACCGGAACCGGGGATCGGGGACCGGGAACCGACGAGGCTGGCGGTTTCGACAAGGCATTGCGCTTGCGCTCTGGTCCCTGGCCCCTGGGCCCCGGTCCCCGCCTCATTCCGCCACCGTGCCAGCCGGTATACCACCGTCTTGTAGACATCCTTCAACGGCGCATAGGCGCCGCACATGTCGCCGTACAACGTGGCATAGCCGACGGCCATCTCGCTCTTGTTGCCGGTGGACAGCAGCAGGCGACCATGCTTGTTGCTGAGTGCCATCAGCATCACGCCGCGCGTGCGCGACTGCAGGTTTTCCTCGGTGGTATCGGCAGCCTTGCCGGCAAACGCCGGGGCCAGCGCTGCCAGGAACGACGCACAGGTCTGTTCGATGTCGATGACGTGGTAAGCCACGCCGAGCCGCTCGGCCTGCGCGCGCGCGCCGTCCAGCGACAGCTGCGAGGTATAGCGCGAGGGCATCATCACCGCGGTGACCCGCCCTGCCCCCAGCGCATCGACTGCCAGCGCCAGCGTCAGCGCCGAATCGATGCCGCCGGACAAGCCCAGCAGCACGCCGGGAAAACCGTTCTTGTCGATATAGTCGCGGATGCCGCGCACCAGCGCCGCATACAGCGTGGCCGCATGCGAGGCATCGGCGGCCACCGGCCAGCTCTCGGCGTGCAGGGTGTGTGTGGCCGGATCGAACTCGGCCCACAGCCATGCGTCGACGAAGGCCGGCGCCCGTGCCGCGATCGAGCCGTCGCCATTGACCAGCGTCGATGCGCCGTCGTAAACCAGCTCGTCCTGGCCGCCGACCAGGTTGAGATAGGCGATCGCGCAACCGGTCTCGCGCGCCCGTGCCACCAGCACTGCTTCGCGCCGGGCCTGCTTGGCGTCGTCCCAGGGCGAGGCATTGATCACCACGATCAGCTGGGCACCGGCCGCCGCCGCCTGTGCCGCCGGCTCCGGCTGCCACACGTCCTCGCAGATCAGCAGGCCGACCCGCACACCGTCGATCGTCGCCGTGACCGTACCGTGGCCGGACTGAAAGTAGCGCTTGTCGTCGAAGACGCCGTAGTTCGGCAGCGCCTGCTTGTGTGCCGTGACCTCGACGCGCCCTTCGCGCAGCAGGCTGGCGGCGTTGTACAACACCTCTCCCACGCTGTGCGGATGGCCGACCAGCGCGGCAATGCCGCTGGTGGCGGCCGCCAGTGCGCTCAGTTCGCTTTCGCAGGCAGCCAGAAAGCTCGGCCGCAGCAGCAGATCTTCCGGCGGGTAGCCGCTCAGGCTGAGCTCGGGAAACGCCACCAGTCCGGCACCGCCGTTGCGTGCCTGCGCCATCAGGTCGCGCACCTTCGCGGCGTTCGCCGCCACCGCACCGACCGCAAAATCGAACTGGGCCAGCGCCAGACGCAGCTTTGCCATGAACCTGTTGCTCCACAAATGACGAAGGCCGCGACGGGTGGTCGCGGCCTTCGCATTTTAGCGCTCTGCGAGCGACTTGCTTCGGACCAACAACTTCCTGCTGCCGCGCCCCACTCTGGTTTGTGGGAGCGGCTACATCAGCTTGGCGAGCGTCTTGCCCAGGTCGGCCGGCGACTTCACCGTGGTGACGCCGGCCTTCTCCAGCGCGGCAAACTTCGCCGCGGCAGTACCCTTGCCGCCGGAGATGATCGCGCCGGCATGACCCATCCGCTTGCCGGCCGGGGCCGAAGCACCGGCAATGAACGACACTACCGGCTTGGTCACGTACTCGCCGATGAACTCGGCGGCGTCTTCCTCGGCGCTGCCGCCGATCTCGCCGACCATGATGATGCCCTCGGTTTGCGGATCGTCCTGAAACAGCTTGAGGCAGTCGATGAAGCTCAGCCCGTTGATCGGATCGCCGCCGATGCCGATGACCGTGCTCTGGCCCAGGCCCTCGTTGGTGGTCTGAAACACGGCCTCATAGGTCAACGTGCCCGAACGCGACACGATGGCAACCTTGCCCGGCATGTGGATGTGGCCCGGCATGATGCCGATCTTGCACTCGCCCGGGGTGATGATGCCGGGGCAGTTCGGCCCGATCAGCACGGTTTCCGGATGCTGCTGCAGCACGTTCTTCACGCGCAGCATGTCCAGTACCGGAATGCCCTCGGTGATCGCCACGATCACGCGGATGCCGGCGTCGATCGCTTCCAGAATGGAATCGGCTGCGAACGGTGGCGGCACGAAGATCACCGACGCGTCGGCACCGGTCTCGAAGACCGCTTCGGACATGCTGTTGAAGACCGGCAGGCCGATGTGCTCGCTGCCGCCCTTGCCCGGCGTGACGCCGCCCACCACCTTGGTGCCGTAGTCGATCGCCTGTTCGGCGTGGAAGGTGCCCTGCTGGCCGGTGAAGCCCTGCACGATCACCTTGGTGTTCTTGTTGACTAGAACGCTCATGAGTTATGTCCTGTGCTCGTGTAGGAGCCCGCTTGCGGGCGATGCCTTTTGCCTTGATGTGGCATCAGAGCCAAGAGCATCGCCCGCAAGCGGGCTCCTACCGGATGATTATTGGGCGGCGGCCACGGCTTTGCGCGCCGCGTCGTTGAGATCGTCGGCTGGCGTGATCGCCAGGCCGGAGTTGGCCAGCAGCTCGCGGCCCAGCTCCACGTTGGTGCCCTGCAGGCGCACCACCACCGGAATGGTCAGGCCCACTTCCTTCACCGCGGCGATGATGCCCTCGGCGATCAGGTCGCAGCGCACGATGCCACCGAAGATGTTGACCAGGATGCAGCGCACCTTGTCCGAGGACAGGATCAGCTTGAACGCCTCGGTCACCCGCTCCTTGGTGGCACCGCCGCCGACGTCGAGGAAGTTGGCCGGCTCGCCGCCCGCCAGCTTGATCACATCCATGGTGGCCATCGCCAGGCCGGCGCCGTTGACCATGCAGCCGATGGTGCCGTCCATCGTCACGTAGTTGAGGTTGTGCTGCACGGCCGCGGCCTCGGCGGCGTCTTCCTGGCTCAGGTCGCGCATCGCGGCGAGGTTCGGGTGGCGGAACTCGGCGTTGTCGTCGGAGTTGACCTTGCCGTCGAGCGCGGCCAGGTTGCCGTCTTCCAGGATCGCCAGCGGGTTCAGCTCGACCAGCGCCAGGTCCTGCTCGTTGAACAGCTTGTACAGGCCCAGCATGATCCTGGTCAGCTGGTTGACCTGCTTGGCGGTCAGGTCCATCGCGAAGCCGAGCTGGCGGCACTGGTACGGCTGCAGCCCTTCGACGAAATCGATCACGATGGTGTGGATGTCCTCGGGCGTCTCCTTGGCGACCTGCTCGATGTCCACGCCACCGTGCTTGGAGGCGATGAACGAGATCGCCTTCGAATCGCGGTCGACCAGGATCGACAGGTACAACTCGCGGGCGATGTTGGTGGCATCGGTGACCAGCACCAGGTTCACCGGCAGCGCACGACCGGCCGACTGGTAGGTCTCCATCTGGGTGCCCAGCATGCCCTTGGCGGCGGCGTGAACGTCATCGAGGCTCTTGCAGAACTTCACGCCGCCAGCCTTGCCGCGGCCGCCTGCGTGGATCTGCGCCTTGACCATCCACTGCGTGCCACCGAGGTGTTTGGCGACATCGACGGCGGCGTCGGGGGAATTGGCGATCTTGCCCGGCGGAACGGCGATGCCGTACTGCGCGAACAATTCTTTGGCCTGGTATTCGTGGAAATTCATTCGATACCTCGAGCGAACGGAAAAACGTGGCGACCGCACGCGTAAAGTCTCTAGCGCAGGCCAGGAAGGTCGGACGGCGGAGTAACGCGCTGCCGGCATGCAGTGCGCGGCCACCGGAACCGGCGAAACCGCGCAATACGGCCAGCCATTTTCGCGGAAGCGGGCCACGATGAAAAGGGCGACGTATTTTTCTGCCCTGCAGCCCTGCCCGTCATGCCCGGATAGTCAACCGGGGCAAGGTCCCGGCCGGGCCATGCCAGATCCCGGGATGGCTGGCGCCACGGGAGTCCACGAAGCTGGAAACCCCTGCAACGGATGCCGCTCCAGCGAATCGCTGCCGACCGACAACCTTCCGCCGCTGCCCGGGTAGACGGCGGATCGGCCCGCTCTATACTCATCCGGAACCGTCATCGGATGACCCGCGAAGTGTCAAGCACCGCATCACTCTCCAGTTCGGCATCCGGCGTCGCGACGATCCGTCACGAGCTGTCGTTCCTCAACGCGTTCCGTCTGGTGCAGGCGCTGGTCTATGTCGGTCTCGCCTACAGTCCCGCCTGGCTGGGCTGGCCCGAGCTGGGGGCGGCCGACTTTGCCCACAGCGTGACCGGACTGTACCTGCTGTTTGCGCTGGTCTCGCTGCTGTTCAATCGCCGCAGCATGCCCTACGCCAACATGGCGGTCTCGATCGCCCTGGTGGTGGACATAGCCGCCGCCGTGCTCACGATTTCCGCCATGCACGATGCACGCATCGGCATCGCGATGATGCTGGCGGTGAACCTCAGCGCCGGTGCGTTGATCCTGCCCTTGCGGCTGTCCAGTTTCTTTGCCGCACTGGCCACGCTGGGCATGCTCGGACACCTTTTTGTCGGTACCGAGTGGGGCAACAACCCGGGCGATCGCGATCTGCTGGAAGCCGCCCTGTTCGGTCTGGCGTATTTCGCCAGCACCACCTTGTGCCATGTGCTGGGCCGGCAGTTGCGCGCCACCGAGGCGCTGGCCGAGCAGCGCAGCACCGACCTGGCCAATCTGGCGCAGGTCAACGAGCTGATCATCCGCCGCATGAAGACCGGCGTGCTGCTGGTCGATGACGCCAACCGCATCCACCAGATCAACGAATCGGCCTGGATGCTGCTGGGCAACCCGGGTGCCAACCAGCGCGATCTCGGGCAACTGGCGCCGGAGCTGTCGCGCCGGCTTTATCACTGGATGACCTCCGGCAAGCTGGACGAAACCGCTACCCAGCTCGCCGACGGCGTGCCCGAAGTGGTGCCGCGCTTCAGCCGCCTGGCGCCCAACGACGACTCGCATGTGCTGATCTTCCTGGACGACACCTCGCTGCTGTCGCGCCGAGCCGAGGAACTCACACTCACCTCGCTGGGCCGCCTGTCCGCCTCGATCGCCCACGAGATCCGCAATCCACTGGCGGCGATCCGCTATTCGGCACAGCTGCTGGCCGAGTCCCAAAGCATGGACAGTACCGACCAGCGCATGGTCGAGATCATCAACAATCACTGCATCCGGCTCAACGAGATCATCGAGAACATCCTGCAGCTGTCGCGACGCGAGCGCTCGCGGCCCGAGACCCTGGACCTGGGTCACTGGGCGCAGGATTTCGTCGAGGAATACAGCCAGGGCAATGATCTGGGCGCCGATTCGCTGCGGGTCATCGCCAGCGGCAGCGAACCAGTCGTGGCGATGGCCGACCCGCAACAACTGCAGCAAGTGGTGTGGAACCTGGTGCAGAATGCGCTGCGCTACGGCCGCATGCCGGGCGAGCCGGCACGGGTCATGGTGGTTGCCCGGCAGGGCGAACATGGCGTGCCGATCCTGGAAGTGATCGATCGCGGCCCCGGCATCGCGCCCAAGGTCGCCGCGCAGATCTTCGAACCGTTCTACACCACGCACGAATACGGCACCGGGCTGGGCCTCTACCTGGCGCGGCAGATGAGCGAAGCGAACCAGGCGGCACTCGATTATGTCCGTGTCGCCGGCGGCGGCAGCTGCTTCCGCCTGATCCTGACGCCGGCCCACAAGGGCAAGTCCACCGGCGAGGAAGCGCCGGCGGTCTAGCTCATCAAGTCGAACGCACGATCAACGTGACCGGCAAGGTTTCCGATTTCACCGGCTGCCCGTGGATCAACGCCAGCACCTTGCGTGCCAGCTGAGTGCCGCCTTCCTGCCAATCCTGACGTACCGAGCTCAGCGGCGGAATGAAGCTTGCCCCCAGCGGCATGTCGTCGTAGCCGACGACCGAAACATCGCCGGGTACGGAACGACCAAGCTCCAGCGTGGCGCGGATCGCGCCCATCGCCAGCAAATCGCTGCAGGCGAAAATGGCATCGAAGTCGACCTTGCGTGCATGCAGCGAGTGCACCGCATCCATGCCCGAGTCCGGCGTGAATTCGTCCCGACGCATCAGCAAGGGCTTGATGCCATGCCGGGCCAGCGCATCGACGAAGCCGTTCAGTCGCGCGAAGATTTCAGGATGGCTGGGATTGCCGATGAACACCGGGCGACGACGCCCGAGCGCAAGGAAATGATCGGCCACCACGGCACCGCCCAGCCGGTTGTCGCTGCCGACCACCACATGCGAGTCACCTGCCGAACCGGCACCCCACACCACCATCGGCAGACCCAGCTTGTCGAACCGTCGCACCGCATCCTGATGCACGCCCTGACCAAGCAGGATCAGGCCATCGGCGCCCTGCACCGCGGC
>Ga0307376_10005964_pt1 | contig 10864 bp, 19 predicted proteins | sample TR2MG_FD_202536 | JGI IMG/M metagenome (GOLD analysis project Ga0307376, IMG submission 202536) | Soil microbial communities from Risofladan, Vaasa, Finland - TR-2 | ecosystem: Environmental > Terrestrial > Soil > Coastal area > Acid sulfate soil | place: Finland: Risofladan, Vaasa | collected...
CGTTTAACCGGATATTCGCGCAATATCGATTTTTGCACCTGGCGGGATTCATACCGGGCTTTACTGCATGAAGCCGGGCATTTCTGCTTATCCCTGGATTTATGGCCCATAATACACGCATATTCATGAGCCCCATCGAATTTCTGATATAATCTGAAATATCGACAAGTATCAACCTGTATGGGGGGCATTATTCCGACCCCTCCACGTAATCCGTAAACTGTTTAACTACATCTTTACCGCCACGCCAACAGGTAGCCGCACAGATTAACCGAAACTCAACCGGGATAAATTTATCAGGATCCATCATTAAAGCGGTGAGATCTGGGTTATCATAAACATAACCCGCCTCAATTAATGCGTCACGGATTAGATATCCCGAGTTATTCCACCCGTCAAGAACGGGCGACACAAAACAAGGATACACGACCCCACGCCATAAGGCCCAGGATTCGCCCCATTCGCGACACTTTCGGCCAAGGGATAAGCCCCCGGTTCGCATACGTTCAAGATCGATATGTTCGTTTAGAATATGGATATTATAGGCCTGATAACCCGACATATCCAATAACCGCGATACGATCTTTACGTCGTTTTCATTCTGTCTATGCTGATCCAGGATTATACCGTCGAATAGTTCCGGGTTTATCCTGAACCTGGTTCCCTCTACGAGCCCGAACCCGTTCGTTAATAAATCCACTTTACGGCCCGCCGATTTACACGCCCCGACTAGGGCCTCTACATGATCCGGGTCTAGCATCGTCGTTTCTCCTCCCTCGAATCGGATCCACCAATCAGGATTAAACCCTTCAATATTTGCGAGAAATGCCTCTAACTCATGGGTAGGGATCTCATAAGGCTGATCGCGAAACGGATTAGATCCCCAGGGTTTATCCGATAAGGTAGAACATGAATAACACGCCAGGTTACAAAAATTATTTGTAAGTATGATAATTCTGGGCCCATCCCTCGTTTTATTGGTAACCCGTTTATCTAGGGTAGGAAGAACCCGCCGGGTATACATTCGTTTAAGTAATTCCAATTAATCGATCTCCTTTTTTACATTCATCGCCGTTCTTAAAACCTTGAGGGCCTGGAATAGCTGATCGCGTTCAATTTTATCCAAGACCGTTAATTTATTTTGACCCAGGATAATAGATCCGTCTAATTTGATCAATTCGAGGTATTTATCCAGGCATCCATCATGGCCGGGGCATCGGGTTATACAGTTTTCCCCGAAATCCTTTCCGTAACAGTTCATGGCCTCGGCATCCCCCGCCGTAAAGAACACCCGGGATAGGCCTAGCCGCGAGGCCTTGAGGCGCACCGCGTCCTCAGATCGACCCAGATATCGCATTAAATCCGTTATGGGTTTACTAGGAAAATTGATCGTCAGATAAACCAGATCCTCGGGGGTCCACTTTAACCCCCGTTTCAAGCGACGGCCCCCAGGTGGTACGATCTCACTAACCCATCTATTACCCGGTACGATTTACCGTGTTTTTTAACAAGTTGCAATGATCCCGTGTCGTTCAATACGAGGTCGTCTTTATGGAAATTCCATATTCTCAAGAATCGGTTATCGCCCAGGGCATACCTGTAATCTCGATCGTACCCGTCACATCCCCAACTATGGAACGCGGTCATTATCTCCTCGGGTTTAACCTTAAATTCTTTAGCGATCGCCCATAAAGGAACGACCGATTTAATTCGGACCCCTTCAATCATTATCGACTCATAGAAGTTTATTGAGTAGTTACCCACGCCTTACCACCCCCAACCACCATTTTAATACCGGGGCCATAAGGGCCAGGGTTGAAACGCCATTAATCACAATTTGAATTAGTTCTATCATCCGTGATCCACTACCTGATAACCGTATATCAATTTAATACTTTTTACCTGGTAAATACTGGTACCGTTATCTAGATCTAGATATTGGTACCGATACCAGGATCTTAAAGCCTGGTCAATTCCCGGCCGATCAGGATCGCGGTAAACATCAATAAGACGGCCTGGATCTGGAATATCCACTTAATATAGATTGGTAGGCCGTATGTGCTTTGCCCCACCATCAACCCCCAATACCAGTTTATGAAGGCCCCGGCGTTCACCGTTTCAAAATCAACTAAGGTACCCATCGTTACATTTACGAGGCCATCGACATTAATCGCCTCGGTCATGTTATTCCCGGCGGCCTCGGCCGTAAAAAACAGTTCAGCCCCCACGGTCGGCACCGATACGCGGGTCCAATTATAGGCCTCATCAAAGGCCCCGATTATTGTCGCGTTCGTGACGTACTCGGCGAACGAGATATCGCCGCCAACAAAAACATACCTGGTATCGTCGATAACTACATCGAGATTATCCTGAAATATCCAGGCCCCGCCGATATCAAAAACAGATCGTTTATAAAATTTGAAGTGATCCGGCACCAGGGCACCATCTACCCACTTTATGCGCATTATATCACCCGTCGCGTTAAATTCTTCGTACCCATCATCGAACGCTAATTCGTGGCGTACCTGGGCCTCAATGTAAACCCCGGCCTGTATTAACTCATCTTGAGTAATATAATCGAACGAGGCCCCAGGATCCCCCGAGCCCGCGAGGTCAATAAACGCATACGCGAAAACGGGTAAAACGATATTGAAGATCAGTAAATAAACGGCGATCCCATGAACCTTATCAGACATAATAATAAAAAAGGGGGTTCAGGTTACTATAAACGCTTTCGTATAGTATCCACGAACATTATCGTTCCAAGAAGGGCCAGGATCGCCCCGGTCCAGGCCGGGATCCAACCCATGAAGCTAAACAATAACACGCCAACCGTGCTTATTGCGATTATCCCGGTTCCCCCATCACGCCCGCCCGTGGCGATCGCGACCGTCGCATCGAGGGCCCCAATAAAGATAAACGATAACATTGTCGCCAGTTGTACGGCCGTAATCCCGAGGCCAGGGGCCGCATTAGTAAGCCAGGTTTCAAAGATCATATTGTTCCCACCGCGTACAATAAAGCTAGACCAATTAGGTTATAAAATAGCATCATAAACACGTTTCCGAGTTCCCGCGTATTAGCTACCCACATCCAGGGCCCCGCGATCATACCCACGCCCAGGATCAGTAAATACATCTTGAATCTTTGTCTGTCAAGATACCAGGGGTCGCTTTCATCCCAGGTGCCCTCATTCGGATCGCCGGGCTGTGCGCCTGGGTCGCCTGGTTCGGTGCATTGATCAATCGCGTCTTTTACATCTTGCATTGTCGGGCTTTCTATCCCGGCCAGGATCAGGGCTACACACGTATTATTCAAATCGTCGGGGGGTGGCGTTACCACGAACCCGGCCGTTCCCACTACTCCCTTAATCTGATTAACACGATAAGGGGCCGCGACGTCAGGAATCGAGGATAAATCTATCAAGCGCCACGCCCCGGCGGCGTGGGGGGTATTCCAGAACCCCAGATTATACGGATCGCTTACACTGGTCGGAAGGGCGTTAGCGGCGGCGAGTGACGCGGTATAGGCCTGGGTTTCTCCGAAATCCCACACCATCGGGGTATAAAGCGCCGAGGTATAGTTACAATAACCTGTACTCCCGATCATTGAGGATGTGAAGTTCGTTGCACTGTGTTGAGTAGTGAAAACGTACCCGATCTCGTAAGGTGACGCGGCGGGTAAATCCGTCATGAAAACAGCTACGTCGTCGTTATAGGTACCGTTATAATAATCTTCATGGATAAACGCGGTACCCCTGGCCCCTCTATTTACGCCCGTACTTGAAACGACTGTATCATATACGGGGAATGAAGAATTACCGATCGGGTTATGCACATACCGCGTATAAGGCGAAGCCGAGCCATCCAGGTACCATATATGTACGTAATCCGCAAAAATTAGGATCTCGGGCCAGGCTGATATATACGTCGAGTGTGCAGATTGAAGTTCTACCGTCGCATCCCAGGGGCCCCCGCTAGGCCTATAAGAATAATAAACGCGCGAGTTCGTCGCCGCGGGCTGAGAATGAGCCGCCGCCACGTGAATACCCCCGGCATCATCCAGGGTAACATCAATACCCGATCCGAGGCCGCTTGATCCATCGGATATCTGTATAGAGGCCCCAATCGTGTAATCCGAAAGGGTCATATTAGTAGTATAACACCCGGCGGGTGTTACCTCAAAATAGTGTAAATATCCCGTGTTTGGATCAATTAACATCGCGTTATAATCTTGAGCCGTGGCCGAGCTAGAATCTATTTCCCCCCTATTCGTCCAATCTGATAAATCCGACATCGGGGCCGACCACACATCCACGGGGCCGCTACCGGCCGTATCCATCCCAACAAGATACAAGGTGTCATTATACACCTGGCCAACCTGATTATTGTAATTCGAGGCATCGATCAGGAACGGGGCCGTATAGTTATTGAACGGAATCGTATCATTCATCGAAAGCGAGGATTTAGGGAATAATATCGTACTATTCGCGGTTTCCGGGGAATTTGACACAATAAACCCAGGCAGTTCACCCCCGGCGGCCTCTACGATATCCCACCCCTTGTATGTTTGTTCGCTAGCCGTGGCCTCGGTCCATTCTACGTAAAGCGTAGGGGCATCATCGCTAAATGGCCCCACATTCGCCGAGATCTGGTAAACGTAGGGTTCAGGTTCCCCGCCAGGTGGCCAGGGCCCTACGGGGGCCTTACAATAAGTAACGAACGCGATATTATTCCATCCAGGCCCGAATAATAGTTCATCCGTCATAAATGAAACGATCTCAGTAACATCGACGGTATAATCCCCGGACCCGCCCCAATCCGTAAAGTTTACGACGCTTGAGGCCCTGGTGCGTACCCCCAGGGTCGTTAATGTGTCATAACTGAACCCGGTCGGGGATCCACGTAGGCCCTGGATAACTAAAAGCCGGGGTTCGCTTAAATTCCAATCATACCCCTCATAATGAAGCGTTAAGGTCGCGTTCGTGATCGTAGCGTTTCTAGGAATATCGACGGTTTCAAACAGGATCCCCCCGTACCTATTGCCATCAATGCTTGCGATCTCTATCGCGGCCGTATCATCATCAAAAAAGCCCCCGAGGCGAGCCTCGGCCATACGGCCCGCCACTTCTTGCACCGTGAAGGTGTCACTAGCCGCCCCAACCATCGAGGGGGCATTAATAAAAACAGTTGAAAGAATGGCCATTACGACCATAAGCGCCGTGAGTTTTCGTTTAAACATAAATTAATTATAGGTTCAGGGTATAAAAAAAGATATGATTCGAGGGGTGTGTAAATTTGCGACTATCATCATAAAGTTGGGGCGGTTCCTAGCAGATCTAAGATTAGAACGGGTTTTTTACCAGGGCCCGGCCATGTGATTCAAGACTGTAATTTTGTTGAGCCTTAAACCACTGTACGAATATAGGGCATCGCAGATAATCGGGTTTACCATCGCATAATAAACATTTTTTGGCCAGGTGGCAGTTTTTTTTATTCATACCCTCTACGTGGCCGGATCCGCATATAATGAAAATGGATTCAGGGTCTATAACCAGGCCTCGAGTTTATAACAGTACCAATATCTAGATCTAGATAACGGTACCAGTATTTACCAGGTAAAATAAAAAAAGAGGGTTCGGACCGGGTTAAATACGAGGATTAAGTGTCCTTGTACTGTTTCGCTACCATAACCACGCCAATACCGATAACGATCATTACCCAGATAAGCGGAATATTATCCGCGATCGCGGCGGCCGCGCCAGTTAGATTAACTAGGTTCTCTGTAACCTGGTCGTCTACTGTGTCAGTCAATGCGATACCGAGAAGCATAACGAGGAAGCCCCCGAAAAGATCACCGATTGAGATACCTGATCCCATGTTTGATCAATGTTCTATTTACAGGCATCAATATAAAACGGTTACGCGGATTATAGACTCATTCCTTCAAATTCGCGCACCAGGGCCAGGGCTAAAACGGAAAACGCCAGGGCCACGATAAGAACGGGCACCAGGGGCCCCAGGCCTGTAAAGAATACGTCGCTACCAATACCCGCCCTGGCCTCGGCCTCATCGATAATTAAGGATCCCGCGAATAGAATAAACCCGCCCACTAAAAGTAGGCCGACGCTTTTACTCAAGCCTGTATCACCCTGGTATTTAGTTTATCCAGATCCTCTTTTAACCTGTTCGCCTTAACTTTTTCCTGGTTAACTTTATCATTCATCGCCGACCACATTCGCTCTTTTACCAGGCCCGCGTAATATTCCCGTTTAGGCTTATAGTATTCGTATAGCTCATCCGGTAATCTACATGAATAATCATCTTGAATCCAGGGTTTACTAACACCCGTTTTTTTAAGATCCGGGGCACGCCAGGGCGTATAAGTCAAGGCCCGGCGACTGTATCGAATCGAATCAGTCCAGGGCCCCAGGTGTGTATCATCGCCATAAACGCGAATAATTTTGATCCATTTTGAGCCTGGCATTTTACCGATTTTATTCAGGATCCACGTAGGATCGGGGGTCGTAAGAATTAGACACTGTATATCGGTGGATAACACGTTAAAATATCGTTGAACCTCTTTCAGCAAAGGATCCTGATAATCAAGCGTGAATAACCAACAGCCCGCATCATCCCAAATATAACCGGGGATCTTACGGCCTAGTTTTTTCCAATCCATGATAACCTCAGCGGGCCTAAACCCCATACATTCTTCATAGACCCGGTACATATCCCACCCCCAGATAAAATCATAAACCTGGAATAGAACCTTAAGAGCATACGCGCTTTTACCGATCCTGGGTTCACCATAGATCACGGGGAGAAGAAAGATATCGTTATAATATGCGTTGATAATCTTGCGAGCTAGGGCTGAGGTAGGCGGGTCGCCAGGCTTCCATACGGGCTTTATACGGGGCATTGAGCATCCATCATACTTTATTATACTATAATAAAAAACAAGCCGTTTAAGGCCTTCCTGGCCCAATTTCCTCTAAAAACGCGGGGTTTATTACAATAAGTTACATACTGTAAAATGCAGGTATATAGAATGGCGTTATTTGCGTTTAGAATTAAACTAGAATATTATCTTTCCACAAAATCGGGGCGGCTTGTTTTACTGGCTACCCTTTTACTGATCCCGGCCGTTATGGGGATCCTGGCTTACGCGGTAACCGGGGGTGACCCTGTGTATAGGAATATAGTCAGCCTTTGCCTGGCGGCCTCGGCCTTGGTTAATAGTGAGGCGGCCCACGCCAGGATAAACGAAATTGGTTAGAAGATCTGTTCAGGATCTTAGGCATTACGACCCGCCCGCCTACGTGTGGCGACTCATTAACGGCCAGGTGATTCACCAAGATTATAAAATGAATTTACGAAACCTGGCGTTTATGGCCCTTGAGTATCTAACATGTTCACGGGTGACCGAGATCCTGGGGGGCCCCGTGGCCGTGGGGATCCTTGAGCCCTTGAAGGTAGGCCAGTTTATCGAGGATACCGATTTTATCAAGGTCCGGGGTTTACCGATTATCAAGCATAAGAATTATGAAAAATCTGGGCGACACTATCCTATATTGAATCCATCGGATTATTCAAAGCGCGTTGAGATCCCACTACCGAGGCGGGGCACCCTGGCCCCGTTCACTAGGGCCATAATGGATTATCTTGAATTGATCCCTAAAAGCGACGACACCCCCGTTTTTACGTTCACGCGACAGCGAGGCCACCAGGTCGTAAAGGGCGTAAGCGGAATGTTCAATCATTATTTCCGAGATATGGGCCTAAAAAACTGGTATCGCATATTTGAATATGATCCGTTTAAACTTAAAATATTCTCGGGGCATACTAGGTGGTCCAGTCTAGAAAAATATATGAATGATTTAACGATCCAGGATTTTGAAAAGGCCTTGGCTTAAGTTGGGGGGGCCTTGGCCCGCCACTTACGGCCCCGATCTGGGGTTTGTCCGTTCACCAGTGAATAAAACCGATTATCAAGGCATAACACATCTTTTACCATCCAGGGGCGTTCTATGCGTTTCGCGATCTCCTCGGGGGTGCCCCCGTTTTTCTGATAAAAAATAATCGCGTCGTAAATAACTTTAAGTTCGTGTTCGTTCAGCCTGATCCTTTTATCCGTGGGTCTTTTTGTTTGCATTTTGTGATCCTCATAATTAACGGTACCATTAAGGTATTTAACAATTACGGATCGGTACCGTTATTTAGATCTAGTGCAGGGTCACGGCCACGGATCCCAGGGATCGCACAACCACATAAACCATATAGACGACCGCGAGGTCCCTGACGTCTTTTTCTAGATCCGGCCTGGGCTCGGGTAGATGTTCCCATCTTAACCGGACCATATACTCAAGGGCCTTCAACTCGGCCCCGTAATAAACCACTTTCAGCACCGCGTAGGCTAGGGTAAAACCATAAATGTTATGTTGTAAAAAAAGGTGACCCTGGGCCGATAATCCCCGGATCAGTAAAGCCAGTAAAAGATAAGGGCCCGGCCTAGTTTTCAACCAGGATCACGGCACCAGGAAGGGCCCCGACATTTAGGCGACCCCTCGGCTTATCTCTATTTCCTTTGGTAGCGAACCCCTCAAGATCTGTACGGCCTCATCCCGACCCTGGCCCCCGGCCGAGATCATTAACCGCATTAATACATCGCTTACCTGGCGGGCTTCCTTACAATCAAAGTGATCTCTTAGGATCCCATAGAATGTAAGGGCCGAGGTGGTCGCCGGGCCCGTTATTCGAGTACGCGCTTCAAGGGATCTAGAAAACTCTTTCTCGGATCCCTCGGTTTCTTCTTTTTTATCAGGGAAATAAAACAAGAAATCCCCGGTACGTTTCGCCGTGGCTTTATCCAGGCGTTGATCTCCATCAAATTTTTCACGATATGCCATTTTTTAGATCATCCCTCTCAGCTTCAACACTAGCACCGTTAATACCACGAACACGATCACGAAGAAGATCAACCCACGGCCGCCGAGTATATCCGATTTAAATAATTCCCGTATAGCTTTACCCAGGGCCCGCGAGTTTTTCACGGTTTCGAGTACGGCGGGCGATACCTTGGCGGGTGACTCATTGATCGGTACCGGGTCATTTTCCCAGAATATGATCAAATACCTGGCCGCTACGCCCCTGAGTTTATCCCAGGCTTGATTTAATAGGCCTGGAGTAACCCGGAATAAGTTTTCGCGTGAGATCTGATATTTTACCCCGAGAAGTGTATAAAAATAATCCAGTTTATCGGTTTTTTCGATAACGTGAGTATTCGAGGTAGATCGAATAATGATAACCTCAATCTCATATTTATGAGGGCCCGGAATTATGTTACTTAATGGCCCCATGCGTCTAGTTTTCATTTAAACCGCCCCGATAACATTCTGCATAAACATATTGTACGCGATCGATCCGAATATGATAAACATCGCGATATTTCGTAGGGTCACCAATTCTTTAACCTGTTTAATTACGCCGCCGAGGGCCCCCATCATCGCGGGTGCCCCTGTTTGTGTCAATGCGTTAGTTATGACATACTGGCCCAGGTACGCGCTTGAGGGATCCCCGTCAAGCTCACCCGGTTTAATAGTGGGTACCGGGGTTGAAGTTGATTCAAAATAAATAGCCTCGGCCCCCAGGATCTTATTCCGTTTCGGGTCGATCCGGCGGTTTATGGCTGTCGGGCTCAATACATAGAGGCCTTTCCTGAAAGTAAATTCAGATCTGGACCCCTTAATATCGACGTTTAGAACCTGTTTATCATTCGTTAAAATTATGGCCTTCATTCGTGATCCCAATTATCAAGAGCCTCATAGATATAATAAAGATTTACGAATATCAACACCATGGCATACATTAACGAATAATCGTATAGAACATAAGCCAGGTAAAACCCATAAACCGAGGCGATCGCTAATAATGGATATTTCATGAATGAGTAACTAAAAGCGACGAGGATCCCCCAGGTAATGAGCATAATAATAATATTTTGTGGGATCTCGGCGGGGTGAGTTACGAATGACTGAATCGGGCCCTGGTAATCCGCTACATTATCGGATACATAAAGCCGCCAGGATACCTTTAAGTCAGCCGTGGCCGGGTTCGTGTGAGTATCCACGAAATCATAAGACACGCCCCCAATACTTACGGCCGTATCATTAACCCAGGATCCCGAGGCGTTCCATGAAAACGTGTATTCTTGTAGTATGCCCGTGGTTGAGATCACGGCCGAAAACTGGTTTAAGTGATTTACCTCGATATTAGATATTGATTGATGTGAAACGGAGATAACCCCGGCCTTTGCTAGCGGTACCGATAACAGGATCCCTATTATGGTACCGATAAAAACCAGGTGAACACCTTTTTTTAAGTTATTTGCATTTTTTGAGAGTATCTTAATCAAGCCAGGCACCGCGCGTTAAAGTTGTTACTCTCATTATATAATAATAACTTAATTCCTTTTATTTTATATTAGGAAGTTACTCTCAAGTTGTAAGGATAACACATCCTGAGGATGTACTGCGGGAATGAAATTGTATTAAAAATGTAAGATCTGAGGGGGTCGCTGGCGTGGTTCCCCCCCAGGCTCTTAAACTGTATTGGGTTACTCTCATTATTTATCAGTATGCACCTTGCGTTTAACCGGATATTCGCGCAATATCGATTTTTGCACCTGGCGGGATTCATACCGGGCTTCACTGCATGAAGCCGGGCATTTCTGCTTATTCCTGGATTTATGGCCCATAATACACGCATATTCATGAGCCCCATCGAATTTCTGATATAATCTGAAATATCGACAAGTATCAACCTGTATGGGGGGCATTATTCCGACCCCTCCACGTAATCCGTAA